>OHUV01000006.1_pt1 | contig 246100 bp, 236 predicted proteins | sample 1579281 | NCBI WGS metagenome assembly OHUV01 (sample SAMEA3882515, study PRJEB24775) | human gut metagenome | biome: human-associated habitat; feature: intestine environment; material: feces | place: Netherlands | collected 2009/2010
CAGCGCGATCACCACGCCAAAGCTCATCAGAAACATCTGCGCCACGTTGGCCAGCAGCGACCAGCCGATGAAGCTGAGCTGGAGCACAAACAGCTGCCACTTGTAGCCGAAGGTCTGCTGCTTGCTCAGGTTCAATGCCTCCATCACGCCGAGCTCGGGATTTTCGCACAGGTTCAGCATGGCGAACGAGTAACGGTAGGCCGCGATGATGCCGGGGATGACGAAAAGCATCGACCACAGGAAGATGAAAACGCCCTCGACGATGGAAAGCAGGATGACCTTCCCGGCGAAGGGGAACGCGTCAAAAAGGCTCTCATACGGCATTTCCTCACGGCGCAGGATGCCGAAGCAGTAGCAGTAATACCCCGCGTTCAGAACGAGTGCGACAAGGCCGACGAGGATGCTCACAAAGCTGAACGAGAGCACTGTGAAGCCGCCGGCAGAGTCGATCATATAGCTCACGCCCGAGTTGATCATATCGAGCACAAGGGTGATGAGAAGATAGAAAAGCGTCATCCGGAAGGGGTTGACACTGCCGGTGCGCAGAAGCGAGCGCGATTCTGCCTTGATCGCGCCGGTATCGAGCTGCATGGGCATAAAAAAGCTCCTTTCTTGCCGGAACGGGGAAAAACAGACGGCAATGTGCGGAAAATGCACGAAATTCATAAAAATAATAATACATAATTATAGCATCGCGTCCGGGACACGTCAAGAAGCGGAAAAATGGGTTATTCCCTCCGCGGGCCGCCGAAAGGCAAATTGTTTGGCAAAATGCTGTTTTTGCGAGAAAATGGCGACGAAATCTGATAAATTATGTAGGAAAATGATGGTCATGAAGAATATTTTCTGGACAAGAGAAAAGAAAGGGGATATAATCTATCCGATTATGGAGCAGTGTTTCCGCTGCTCTGGCAGTATAAAGATGAGGTGAAGACTATGGCACAAGCTTTCTTTGGCGGCGTTCATCCCAATGATATGAAGGCTGCTACCAATGAAAAGGCCATCGAGCAGTTACAAGCCCCTGCTCAGGTGGTGATCCCCATGTCGATGCACTTCGGCGCACCCTGCACCCCGACGGTCTCCAAGGGCGACTATGTCAAGCTTGGACAGAAGATCGGCGAATTCAAAGGTCTCGGCGCTCCCATTCACGCAAGCGTATCCGGTACGGTCGCTGCGGTGGAGCCCCGTCCCTATTCCATGGGCGGCAAGGTCATGTCCGTTGTCATCGACAATGACTTCAAGGACGACTTGAGCGAGGAAGTCCATGCTCCGGCCGACCCCGACGCGCTGAGCGTGGAGGAAATGGTCGAAATGGTCAAGCAGGCCGGTATCGTCGGTATGGGAGGCGCAACGTTCCCCACGCACACGAAGATCTCCAGCGGCATCGGCAAGGTCGATACCGTCATCATCAACGGCGCGGAGTGCGAGCCCTACATCACCGGCGACCATCGCGCGATGCTTGAGCGCCCCGCTGAGATCATCGGCGGCTGCTGCTACCTCGCCAAGATGTTCGGCGTGAGCAAGGTCGTCATCGGCGTGGAGGACAACAAGAAAAACGGCATCGAGGCCCTCAACAAGGTCATCGCCGAGCAGAAGGCTCCCGTCGTGGTCGAGTCGCTGCGCTGCCGCTACCCTCAGGGCGGTGAAAAGCAGCTCTGCCAGGCCATCACCGGCAAGCAGGTGCCCCCCGGCGGTCTTCCCGCGAACATCGGCTGCGCCGTGTTCAACATCAACACCACCATCGCCATCTACCATGCCATCAAGGACGGCATGCCCGTGGTGCGCAAGGTCGTCACCGTGTCCGGCAGCGGCGTTGTGGAGCCGAAGAACCTCGAGTGCCCGATCGGCACGCCGGTCTCCCTCCTGTTCGACGCCTGCGGCGGCCTGAAGGACGAGACGTTCAAGCTCATCGCCGGCGGCCCGATGATGGGTATGGCGCAGGCCTCCGCCGACTTCCCCGTGGCCAAGGGCACGGGCGCGGTGCTGGCGTTCGCCGCGAATGAGAACAAGGTCTCCGAGGACCCGACCTGCATCCGCTGCGGCCGCTGCGTTGAGGCGTGCCCCATGCACCTCGAGCCCCTGTACCTCTATTTATATGTGCAGAAGAACCGCATCGAGGATCTCGAGGCGGCCCACGTCATGGACTGCATCGAGTGCGGCGCGTGCTCTTACATCTGCCCGGGCCGCCTGCACCTGACGCATTCGTTCAAGGTCGGCAAGCAGAAGGTCAAGGAAGCCGCCGCTAAGGCCAAGGCCGCGGCTGAGGCTGCCAAGGCTGCTGAAGAAGCAAAGAAGGAGGCTTAAGAGATGCTGAATGATTATAAGGGTCTGAAGCTCATCGCTTCCTCCAACCCCCATATCCGCAACAATGAAGACACTCGCTCGATCATGCTCGACGTGATCATCGCGCTGTGCCCCGCGCTCATCATGAGCGTCATCCGTTTCGGCTTCCGCGCGCTGATCTCCGTGCTCGTGAGCGTGGTTTCCGCGATGTTTTTCGAGTGGCTCTACCGTAAGCTGATGCACAAGACGCAGACGCTCGGCGACCTGTCCGCCGCCGTCACCGGTGTCCTGCTCGCGTTCGTCTGCCCCGTGACGCTTCCTTACTGGATGCTGATCGTCGGCAACTTCTTCGCGATCTTCCTTGTCAAGCAGCTCTACGGCGGCCTTGGCAAGAACTTCCTGAACCCCGCGCTGGCCGGCCGTGCCGCGCTCGTCGCGTGCTACACGAGCCAGATGACCTCCTGGATCGACCCGGCCTCCGGCAAGGCACCGCTCTTCGGCGGCGCTGACGTCGTGACCGCGGCCACTCCGCTTGCGATGATGAAGGGCGGCGAGTTTGCCGAGGTGACGGCACAGTACAGCCTGTCCGATATGTTCATCGGCAACATCGGCGGCTCTCTCGGTGAGATCTCCGCGATGATGCTGCTCATCGGCGGATTGTACTTAATCTTCCGCAAGGTCATCTCCTGGCAGATCCCCGTTGCCTACATCGGCACGGTGGCAGTCCTCACGTTCCTCTTCCCCCAGGGCAACGATGCGATGAGCTGGATGCTCTACAACGTGCTCGGCGGCGGCCTGTTCCTCGGCGCGTTCTTCATGGCCACTGACTATGTCACCTCCCCCGTCACGAAGAAGGGCCAGCTGATCTTCGGCATCGGCTGCGGTCTCATCACGGTGTTCATCCGCTACTTCGGCTCCTATCCCGAGGGCGTTTGCTACTCCATCCTTGTGATGAACTGCTGCACCTGGATCATTGACAAGTACACCAAGCCCACCCGCTTCGGCGTAGATAAGAAAGCAGCGAAGGAGGCGGCAAAGAAATGAAGATCGAAGGTAAATTCATTTTCAAGGTAGCCGGTACGCTGACGGCGATCTCGCTGGTCGTCGCGCTGCTGCTGGGCCTGACCAACATGCTGACCGCGGACAAGATCGCGGCCATCAACAAGCAAAAGACCGAGGCGGCGCTCGCCAAGGTCGTCTCTGCGGCCGACTGCGAGTTCCCCCCGATGGAGGAGATCCCGCAGGCCATGATCGACGCCGCCAACGACCAGGGCGGCAAGCTGAGCGAGGTCTATGAGGTGCAGTCCGGCGGCGACACCATCGGCTATGCCTTCAAGGTCACCGCGAGCGGCTCTCAGGGCAACATCGTGATGATCGTCGGCGTGGACACCGACCTCGCCGTCACGGGCGTTTCCATCGTCAAGGCTTCCGAGACCGCAGGCATCGGCTCCAAGGTCATGGACAATGAAGCGACCTCCGCAGGCACCGGCGCGCTCGATCAGTTCGTCGGCAAGTCCGGCGCGGGCACGCTCGTCGTCAAGCAGAACATCGACGCCGTCACCGGCGCGACGGTCTCCACCAAGGGCGTGACCAAGGGCGTCAACGCCGCTCTGGCTGCCGCCGAGGCCATGAACTGAGAAAGGGGGAACGATCTATGAATTTCAACAAACAGCTCAAAGACGGTCTGATCTACCAAAACCCCGTTCTGGTGCAGGTGCTCGGTATGTGCTCCACTATGGCCATCACCACGAGTGTTGCAAACGGCTTTGGTATGGGCATCTCCGTTCTCATCATCCTGACGCTTTCCAACATCTTTATTTCCCTTCTGCGCAAGATCATCCCCAACGAAGTGCGTATCGCGTGCTACATCGTCGTCATCGCGGGCTTCGTTACGATCGTTGATCTGTGCCTGCAGGCGTTTGTCCCTGACATCGCCGAGAGCCTTGGCGTGTTCATCCCGCTGATCGTCGTCAACTGCATCATCCTCGGCCGCGCCGAGGCCTTTGCCAGCAAGAACTCCGTTGCCGCCTCCGCGGTGGACGGCATCTGCCAGGGCATCGGCTACACGGTGGTGCTGCTGATCCTGAGCGCGTTCCGCGAGCTCTTGGGCGCGGGCACGCTGCTCGGCATCCAGGTCATGCCTTCTTCCTATGTTCCCGCCGGTATGCTCACGCTGCCCGTCGGCGGCTTCCTCTGCCTCGGCACGCTGATCGCCATCATGCAGTGGGCGCTTGCCAGAAGCGAGAAGAAGAACGCGGAAAAGAAAGAAACGGAGGGTAAATAAAAATGAGTGTGACTAAGTTACTTGCTATTTCCCTCGGCGCGATCCTGACGAATAACTTCATCTTCTCGCAGTTCTTGGGTATCTGCCCGTTCCTCGGCGTGTCGAAAAAGAGCGACACCGCCATCGGTATGGGCCTTGCCGTTACGTTCGTCATGGGCCTTGCCTCGGCGTTCTGCTACGGCGTGAACATCATCCTCGTCAAGCTCGGCCTTGACTACATGCAGACCGTCGCCTTCATTCTCGTGGTGGCGAGCCTCGTGCAGTTCATCGAGATGTTCCTCAAAAAGTCCATGCCGACGCTCTACACGGCCCTCGGCGTGTACCTGCCGCTGATCACCACCAACTGCGCCGTGCTCGGCGTGGTGCTGCTCAACGTGCAGAACGACTACAACTTCATTGGATCCGTGGTTTACGGCATCACCGGCGGCCTTGGCTTCCTGCTGGCGATCTACCTGTTCTCCACGGTGCGCGAGCGCCTGGAGTTTGCCGACTATCCCAAGGCATTTGAAGGCTTCCCCATCGCGCTGATCACCGCAGGCCTGATCGCCCTTGCATTCATGGGCTTCTCCGGCCTGCAGGTGTGGCCCATGTAAGGAGGGAACGAAGAAATGATGAATGTAATTTTTGCTGTTCTCGTGCTGGGTGTGATCGCCGTCGTGTTCGGCCTGATCCTGTCCGTTGCGGCCAAGGCCTTTGAGGTCAAGGTCGATGAGCGCCTGCCCAAGATCCAGGCCTGCCTCGCCGGCGCAAACTGCGGCGGCTGCGGCTATCCCGGCTGCGCGGGCTGCGCCGAGGCAATTCTTGCCGGTAAGGCTCCCGTCACCGCCTGCGCGCCCGCTGGCGCGGAGGGCGCCGCCAAGATCGCTGAGATCATGGGCATGGAAGCCCCCAGCGGCGAAAAGCAGGTCGCGCACGTGCTGTGCAACGGCGGTGAGGCCTCTGTGAAGAATTTCGAGTATGTCGGTCTTCACGACTGCGTCGCCGCGACGAAGGTCGCCGGCGGCCCGACCGCGTGCTCCTTTGGCTGCATGGGCTTTGGCACCTGCGTTGCCGCCTGCCAGTTCGACGCCATTCATATCAATGCACAGGGCGTCGCCGAGGTCGACAAGGAGAAGTGCACCAACTGCGGCGCCTGCCGCGAGGCCTGCCCGCGCAAGCTGATCGTCGAGGTGCCCTACAAGCAGAAGGTCTTCGTCAACTGCTCGAACAAGGAGAAGGGCCCCGCCGTCACGAAGGTGTGCGCCAACTCCTGCATTGCCTGCGGTATGTGCGAGCGCACCTGTAAGTTCGACGCCATCCACGTCGTCAACAACGTGGCCGTCATCGACTATGACAAGTGCAGAAACTGCACCATGTGCGCCAAGGCCTGCCCGCGCAACGCCATCGAGCCCATCCCGACCCCCGAGGAGAAGGAGAAGTTCAAGGCCGCGCAGAAGGCTGCCGCCGAGCGCAAGGCCGCTGCCGCCAAGGCAGCCGCCGAAGCTAAGGCTGCTGAAGCCGCGAAAGCCGCCGAAGCGCCCAAGGCCGAATAAAGGTTCTAAAAAAAGAGGAACGCGAAAGCGTTCCTCTTTTTTTATTCTTCCAAAAGCGGCGCTGCCGCTTTTGGAGAAGGTTTGCACTGCGCTGCATGCACGCGCCAAAGGCGCGCACACTCCGCTCCGTGAGAAGTGTAAATCGCCACGCGCCGGTCGCGGCGATTTACGATCTTAATTTTTCCGTGCCTGCGGGCACGGAATTCTGCGAAGCTGCCGTGAAATGGAAAAGCGTCGCAGACTTTTACCCACAAGGGGTACGCGGCATCCGTAAGGCAGCGAAGCTGCCAACGGCTGCCCAGGACTGCCGCGCACGGCGGCAAATAATGTTAAATCTTTTTTGGCGCGACAGAAAGTGAATTGCCGCAGAGCAGCAAGGGAAGCCGCCCTGGGGCGTGTGCGTGCCAAAAAACTCTTCTCGCGCAGCGAGCGTCGAGCCGTAGGCGAGGCACAGAGCGGAGTGAAAACGCTTCAAAAGGCAGGCCTTGGCCTGACTTTTGCGTAGTTCACAAACTGTTTACACTGCCTCCTATTGACAATGGGAAATGTCGGTGGTACACTGCGTTTAGCACTCAGGGGAAAGGAGTGCTAAAGCTACGAAAGGAGCGCGGCGTATGGACTTGACCGAGCGCAAAAAGCAGATTCTCAAGCGCGTTGTCGAGGATTACATCGCCGCGGCTGAGCCGGTCGGCTCCAAGGCGCTGGCCGAGGAGATGGGCGGTTCGGTGAGCTCTGCGACCATCCGCAACGAGCTTGCGGATCTGGTCGAAATGGGCTACCTTGAGCAGCCGCACACGTCCGCCGGACGCGTGCCGTCGCCGAAAGGTTACCGCTTGTACGTCAACGAGCTGATGGAAAAGCGCGAGGTCTCCGAAACAGAAGCGGAGGAGATCAACGAGCAGCTAAAGTCCAAGCTCAGCGGCACGGACAGCGTGATCGCCAAGGCGGGGCAGATGGTGTCGAGCATCGTCAATTACCCCGTGTACAGCGTGACGGGCGGACGGCGCGAGGCGAGCGTCAAGCGCTTTGAGCTCATCGCGGTCGATGAAATGAGCTTCATCGTCGTGGTGATGGGCGAGGATAACCGCGTGAAGAGCCAGCTCCAGCGCTCGGACCTCCCGTTCGACAGCCAGCGGCTTGCGGACGTCAAGGAGCTTTTGAACACGCACTTCACCGGCCGGAGCGCCGATGAGATGAGTGCAAGGCTGATGAGCCTTTCCGAGCAGCTTTCGCCCGAGCTATTTTTAGTGGTGTCCAAAGCGGTCGAATATGCGATCGGTGTGCTCGAGCAGAGCGCGCAGCGCAATGTGGAGACCGCAGGCGCGAGCCAGATCTTGAAAATGCCCGAGTACCGCGATGTCGACAAGGCACACGATCTCGTGACATTCCTTGTGGATAACAAGGAAGAGCTTCCCGTGCCGGATGACGGCGCGCCGCTCAAAATCCTGATCGGGCCGGAAAACGTGAACGAGGCGCTCAAGGAAACGAGCGTGGTCGTCGCCAGCTACGATATCGGCGACGGGATGCGCGGCCTCGTCGGTGTGGTGGGTCCCACCAGAATGGACTACGCCACCGTGACGGCGCGGCTGAGTTATTTTGCAGACAGCCTGACGCGGATGTTCGGCAAGAACGAGCTTCCGCCCAAGGAAGAAGATAAGGAGTAAGAAATGGGTAAGAAAGACAAGCAGAACGCGGCGGAGAGCACGCCGGAAAAGAACACGGCGCAGCAGCCGACAGCAGACGAGGCGGCCAAGACCGCAGAAACTGCCAAGGCTGACGAGACCGCCGAAAAGAGCGCGGAGCCCGAGACCTTCACCGTCACGCGCGAGCAGATGGAGAAGATGGAAGGCCTTGCCAAGTCGCTTGCCGACGAGCAGGACAAATACCTGCGCCTTGCCGCCGAGTACGACAACTACCGCAAGCGCACCGCGAAGGAAAAGGAAAGCCTTTACGCCGACGCGAAGATCGACACGATCAAGGCGCTGCTGGGCGTTTACGATAACCTCGAGCGCGGCCTTGCCCAGTATGGCGACGAGGAGTCGCCCCACCGCAAGGGCCTTGAGATGGTGTTCAACCAGTTCAAAGAGAGCCTCAAAAAGCTGGGCGTTGAAACGATGGACGCCGCCGGAAAGCCCTTTGACCCTGAAAAGCACAACGCCGTGATGCATGTGGAAGACGAAAACTACGGGGAAAACACCGTGGTCGAGGTGCTCCAGCAGGGCTTCACGCTGGGCGATAAGGTGCTGCGATTTGCCATTGTAAAAGTGGCCAATTAAAAGTTCCTCAAAAATGTGTGGCACACATTTTTGAAAGGGCTTGCAGCCTTGTGCAGCGCACTCGCTGCGCTCGCACGTTTCAGGGCTGAGATGTGTTTTTTCTGACGCGCACGCCCCAGGGCGGCTTCTCTTGCCGCTTTGCGGCAATTCACCTTCTGTCGTCAGAAAAAACGATTTGGATTTGTTTCGCGTCTGCGGACGCGAAATGAACATATAAAGTGGTTAACAAAAAAATTAAGATAGATCTTAGGAGGACAACATTATGTCTAAAGTTATCGGTATTGACCTTGGTACTACCAACTCTTGTGTGGCCGTGATGGAAGGCGGCGAAGCCGTCGTCATCCCCAACGCCGAAGGCAACCGCACCACCCCGTCCGTCGTCGCGTTCAGTAAGACCGGCGAGCGTATGGTCGGCCAGGTCGCAAAGCGTCAGGCCATCACCAACCCCGAGCGCACGATCTCTTCGATCAAGCGCGAGATGGGCTCTGATTATAAAGTCGAAGTCGACGGCAAGAAGTACACCCCGCAGGAGATCAGCGCAATGATCCTGCAGAAGCTCAAGAGCGACGCGGAGGCTTACCTCGGCGGCCCCGTGAGCGAAGCCGTCATCACCGTTCCCGCTTACTTCACCGATGCGCAGCGTCAGGCGACCAAGGACGCCGGTAAGATCGCCGGCCTCGAGGTCAAGCGTATCATCAACGAGCCGACGGCCGCGGCCCTCGCCTACGGCGTCGACAAGGAGCAGAGCCAGAAGGTCATGGTTTACGACCTCGGCGGCGGTACGTTCGATGTCTCCATCCTCGATATCGACGACGGCGTTATTGAGGTTCTGGCCACCGCGGGCAACAACCGCCTCGGCGGCGACGACTTCGATGAGTGCATCATGAAGTGGATGGTCAGCGAGTTCAAGCGTACCGACGGCGTCGACCTCAGCGGCGACAAGGTCGCCATGCAGCGCTTGAAGGAAGCTGCCGAGAAGGCCAAGATCGAGCTCTCCGGCGTGACCTCCACCAATATCAACCTCCCGTATATCACCGCTGACGCCACCGGCCCGAAGCACCTCGACCTGACCCTCACGCGCGCTAAGTTCAACGAGCTGACCGCGCACCTGGTCGAAGCCACTGCCGGCCCTGTCCGTCAGGCGCTCAGCGATGCGGGCCTCACCGGCAACGACATCCACAAGGTCCTGATGGTCGGCGGCTCCAGCCGTATCCCCGCCGTGCAGGAAATGGTCAAGAAGCTCACCGGCAAGGAAGGCTTCAAGGGCATCAACCCCGATGAGTGCGTGGCTGACGGCGCTGCCATCCAGGGCGGCGTGCTCGGCGGCGACGTCGCGGGCGTGGTCCTGCTCGACGTGACCCCGCTGTCCCTCGGCATCGAGACCCTCGGCGGCGTGTTCACGAAGCTCATTGAGCGCAACACCACCATCCCGACCAAGAAGAGCCAGGTGTTCTCCACTGCGGCCGACAACCAGACCTCCGTTGAGGTCAACGTCCTGCAGGGCGAGCGTGAGATGGCCGCTTACAACAAGAGCCTCGGCCGCTTCCAGCTCGACGGCATCGCCCCGGCCCGCCGCGGCGTGCCGCAGATCGAGGTCACGTTCGACATCGACGCCAACGGCATCGTGAACGTCTCCGCCAAGGACCTCGGCACCGGCAAGGAGCAGCACATCACCATCACCTCCTCGACCAACATGTCCAAGGAGGACGTGGAGAAGGCCGTCCGTGAGGCGGAGCAGTACGCCGCCGAGGACGCCAAGCGCAAGGAAGAGATCGACACCCGCAACCAGGGCGACCAGATGGTCTACCAGACCGAGCGCACGCTCGAGGAGCTGGGCGACAAGGTCGACGCGGCCGAGAAGGCCGAGGTCGAGAGCAAGCTCAACGAGCTCAAGGAGACCCTCAAGGGCAGCGACACCGCAGCCATCAAGGCCGCGACCGAGGCGTTGACGCAGGTGTTCTACAAGCTCAGCGAGAAGATGTACCAGCAGGCCAACCCGCAGGGCGGCCAGCCGGGCGCAAACCCGGGCTGTGACCCGAACTGCCAGAGCGGCGACTGCTCCAAGGGCGGCGACGGCCAGCAGTACTACGACGCGGACTACACCGTCGTCGACGACGACAAGAAGTAAACACCCCGCCCCCGTCACGGGCAAAGCAAAGCGGGCGCGCCGAACAAGCGCGCCCGCATTTGGAGCTTTTCCGCCCCCTAAGGGGGCGTCTATTTCACATCAGTTGAGGTTCATGTATGGCTGAAAAACGAGATTATTATGAAGTGCTCGGTGTCGAAAAGGGTGCATCCGAGGACGAGATCAAAAAAGCCTACCGCAAGCTGGCCAAGGCCAACCACCCGGATCTGCATCCGGGCGATAAGGAATGCGAGGAGCGCTTCAAGGAGATCAACGAGGCCTACGAGGTGCTGTCCGATCCCGACAAGCGCGCGAAGTATGACCAGTTCGGCCATGCGGCGTTCGACCCGTCCGCCGGCGGCCCCGGCGGCGCCGGTTTCGGCGGCTTCGGCGGCTTTGGCGACATTTTCGGCGGCGGCTTCGGGGATATCTTCGGCGATATCTTCGGCGATATCTTCGGCGGCGGCTTCGGCGGCGGGCAGACCCAGCGCAGCGGCCCGCGCCGGGGCGAAAACCTGCGCGTGCGCCTGAACATCACCTTTGAAGAGGCGGCGTTCGGCTGCGAGAAGGAGATCAACGTCGGCCGCGTCGAGCAGTGCCCGGACTGCAAGGGCACCGGCTGCGCCCCCGGCACGACGCCGGAGGTCTGCCCGGACTGCAAGGGCACCGGCAGCGTGCGCACCACGCAGCGCACCCCGTTCGGCGTGGTGCAGACCAGCGGCGCGTGCAAGAAGTGCGGCGGCCGCGGCAAGATCATCCACCAGCCGTGTCCGCGCTGCGGCGGCCGCGGCGCCGTGCGCAAGAATCAGACCATCAAGGTCAAGATCCCGGCCGGCATCGACGACGGCCAGACGCTGAATCTGCGCGGCAAGGGCAACGCCGGGCTGGACGGCGGGCCGGCGGGCGATCTGCTCATCACGGTCTTTGTCAAGCCGCACCCGCTCTTCGAGCGCGACGGCAACTCCGTGCTCATGGAGATGCCGGTGTCGTTCGCGCAGGCCGCGCTCGGCGCTGAGATCGAGGTGCCAACCATCGACGGCCGCGTCAAGCTCACCATCCCCGAGGGGACGCAGCCGGGCAGTGTGTTCCGTCTGCGCGGCAAGGGCATCCCGTACCTGCAGAGCAAGGGCGGCGGCCGCGGCGACCAGTTCGTCACGATCACGGTCACCGTGCCGAAGAACATGACATCCGAGCAGAAGGAGCGCCTGCGCGCCTATGCCGAGGCGATGAACGAATCGGTCAGCGAGGGACGCAGCGGCATCTTCGGCAGCAAGAAAAAACGCTGAGTAAATAACATAGAAAGCCGGCCGCAGTGCACACTGCGGCCGGTTTTTTGCGCACCACTGGGGCAATGCGGCGGGCAAATACGGGCTTTGCGCGCCGCGGGATTTCTGCTATAATGGGCGCAGACTTTTTTCGGGAGGTGCTGCCATGGACACGCACAGACTTTCCCAGACGGTGCAGCCGCTGCTCGGCTGGTTTCAGGCGCACGCGCGCGCGCTGCCCTGGCGCGCCGACCGCGAACCGTACCACGTGTGGCTCTCGGAGATCATGCTGCAGCAGACGCGCGTCGAGGCCGTGCGCGGGTACTACGCGCGCTTTCTCGCGGCCGCGCCGGACGTGTTCGCGCTCGCGGCGCTGCCGGAAGCGCAGCTGCTCAAGCTCTGGGAGGGGCTGGGGTACTATAACCGCGCGCGCAAGGCGCAGGCCTGCGCGCAGGAGATCGCGGCGCGCGGCGGCGTCTGGCCCGACACGGTGGAGGGCCTGCTGGCCCTGCCGGGCATCGGCCCGTACACAGCCGGGGCGATCGCCTCGATCTGCTTTGAGCGTCCGGCCGCCGCCGTGGACGGCAATGTGCTGCGCGTGTGCGCGCGCGTGCTCGACGACGCGACGCCCATCGACTCCGCCGCGCACAAGGCCGCGCTCACCGCAGCGCTGAGCGCGTGCTACCCCGCCGGGCACTGCGGCGACTTCACGCAGGCGCTCATGGAGCTCGGCGCGACCGTCTGCGGCCCGAACCGCGCGCCGCAGTGCGAGGTCTGCCCCATCGCAGCGCTGTGTCTCGCCCGTGCGCACGGCACGGCGGCTGCCCTGCCGGTCAAGGCGCCGAAGCGCGCCAAGCGCGCCGAGGACTACACCGTGTTCTGCCTGCGCTGCGGCGACCGGCTCGCCGTCGAGCGGCGGCCGGAGCACGGCCTGCTCGCCGGGCTCTGGGAGCTGCCGAACACGCCGGGCCTGCTCGACGAGCGGCAGGCGGGCGAATACGCCAGCGGGCAGGGCCTCGGCGATGTGCGGCTGCGCAGTGCGCGCGACGGCAGGCACATCTTCACACACATCGTCTGGACGATGCGCTGCTACACGCTCGAGTGCTCGGCCATGCCGCCGCGCTACCATTGGGCCACGCCGGACGAGCTGCGCGAGGAGATCTCGCTGCCGACGGCGTTCCGGCAGTTTGTGGACGCAGAATAACAAAAAGCCGCCCCTGTCATGTTCGACAGGGGCGGCTTTACATTTGCTCGCCGCTCAGCGCCAGAAGTCGTCGTTCCGGTCGCGGTACTGCGGCGGCAGGGGGTACTGCATGCGGCGGAAATAGTCAAACACCGTCTCGCGCGTGACGCGGCGGTCGTCGCGTGACGAGCGGTTCACGCGCCGGATGCCGAACACGTACAGCGCGATCAGATACGCATAAAACAGCAGCGTGAAGCGGCTGTCGCCCTCCTGCGCGAAGGCCAGAAAGTCGTAGCACCCGTGCAGCAGTATCGGCACGACGACGCTCAGCGCAAGGTAGGCCTTCCGGTCCTCATCGCGCCCCCAGTAGTCGGAGAGCTTGGCATAGCCGTAGAAATAACCCATAAACACGCCGAAGATCGCGTGGCCGGGCACGGCCGTGACCGCGCGCACGAGGCCGGTGGCGAAGCCATAGCTGTAGACGTACTTCACGTTCTCGAACGCGGCGAAACCGAGCGCGACCATGACGGCGTAGACAATGGCGTCAAACTGATAGTCGAACGCCGGGCTGCGCCACGTCGTGCGCAGGAAGAGGAACTTGCACGTCTCCTCCGTCAGGCCCGCGACGACGAACGCCTCGAGAAAATAGCCGAGGTAGACATTGCGCACGTTCAGCCGCTCGATGACGGCGCTGAGGATGAGCTCGACCACGATGGCCGGCAGGCACGAGAGCGCGCCGTAGCCCAGGAGCTTGGCGAGCAGGGCCGGCGGCTCTTTGTCCGTGCGGTCCTTTCGGTAGATATACACCACCAGCACAACGGCCGGCAGCAGCGCAATGAACATCAAAGGATCGATCATGGGGAAAACCTCCGATCAGGAATATGCGGGAGTAGGATTCTACATTGCCGTTCGGCAATGCCTCCCCTGTGCAAGGGGCGGTGGCAAAATCGAAGATTTTTGACGGAGGGGTTGTAAATACAAAGTCTGTGCAAGGCCGGATTTATCAATCCCTCAGTCAGTCTGACGGCTGCCAGCTCCCTTTGCACAAGGGAGTCAAGGGGCACAATACCAGCGAAAAAAGCACCCACGCGCCGGTCAGAACAGCAGCCAGATCAGCAGCGGGATCGTCACGGCGGACAGGATCGTACTGAGAAAAATGCACTTGGACGCGAACGCATCCGACCGGTCATACTGCAGGCACAGCGCCGTGACGACCATGGCCGACGGGCACGCCGCGAGCAGCACCGGAATGCCGAGCAGCGCGCCGCTGACAAACGGCCGCAGCACCAACCACGTCAGCAGTGGGCACACGAGCAGCCGCACCGCCGACACCACGTAGACCCGCCAGTCGGCGAGCGTGGCGCGCACGGAGATCGCGCCGAGCGACGTGCCGATGATGAGCATCGACAGCGGGATCGTCGCGCCCGCGAGCGTGGAGATCGTGTCGGCAATGACGGCGGGCACATGGATGCGCGAGAGCAGCAGCACGACCGACAGCAGCGTCGCAATGACGGGCATATTGAGCACCTTGCGCCAGTCGAAGCGCGCGCCCGCGCCGCCAGAGAGCTGCGCCGCGCCGATGGAATAGAGCGCGAGGTTGAACGGGATGTTCGCCAGCGAGGCGAAAAAGACCATCTCGTCGCCAAAGATCGCCGCGACGACGGGCAGGCCCACAAAGCCCACGTTGCCAAACGCCGTCACGAGCCGCGTCGCACCCACGTCCTCGCCGCGCGTGCGCAGCAGCCGCGGCAGAAACCACGCCGCGGCGATCTGCAAAACGGTCGCAGCCGTCAGCACAAGGACGTAATCGACAATGTCGCGGCCGGTGAAATCCGGCACGCTCAGCACGGAATTGAGGATCGTCGCCGTGAGCAGGACGTTCATCACCAGCGGCGTCACGCGCTTATTAAACTCCGGCCCTGTGATGCCGATGCGCGCACAGAGGTAGCCAAGCAGCATGATGAGCACCAGCATGGCCATCTTGGCAAAAACAACGGACAGATTCATATTTGGTTTTCTCTCTCTTCTCAGATTCTCTCGCCGGGCGGCGCATGGTGCTACCTACCCAGTGTAGAATAGTATATGCCAGACATCGTGTCTTGTAAAGCGGAATTCTCAACGGGTACTTGCCAAATGCCGCCCGGCCTGTTACACTGGCAGGAAAGGGGGTGTGCGCATGAAGAAAACCGTCATCACCGTTATCCGCATCATCGTCATTGTCGCCATTCTGGGGCTGCTGACCTACGGCGGCTTCGTGGGGATGAACCGCGTGTCCGGCACTGGGGACTACACCATCGACCAGTACGCCGCGACCGACGACGGCGGTCTGCTGACCGTGACGAAGGGCGGCACGGCGCTGCACGTCAAGTGCTCGGCCGACCAGCTCGCCGTCGTTGAGACGCAGCCGGACGGCACGTTCCACCTGTCGTTCTCCTACAGCCAGATCACGAACAAAGGCACGCTCAAAGACATCACGCCCGCCGGGTAACAACCGGCCGGGCGCGATCCTTAACAATTCTGAATTTTACGCGCACGCTTGCAAAATGCCCGCCGGAGCGCGTATAGTAAAGGCAGTAATTAACAGATTTTCGGAAACCGAATGGTTTCCCGGAGGTGACTTCGTATGCAGACAACCGACCCCCGCCGCACCCCGCGGCCCGACAGCGATGCACGCACGCCGAAGCCGGACGCGGCCGACCGGCCGCGCCCGGCCAGACGCCGCGCGCCGCAGCGCCGCGGACCGAGCCAGTCGACGCTGGTGTTCGCGGCCGTGCTGGTCGTGATCGTGCTGGTGGCCGTGCTGGTGCTCGTGCTCGTGAGCCGGCATGACCGCGCGCCCAAAAACGATCCCGCCGCGCAGGCCACGCCCACCGCGCAGGTCACGGAGCAGGACACCGTGCTCGCGGAGGCGAAGCACCTCGCCGCGCAGTATGACTATGACAAGGCCATCGCCGCCGTGACGGGCTTTGCCGGGTGGGAGAGCGTGCCGGAGCTGCAGCAGGCCAAGGCCGATTTTGAGGCGCAGAAGGCGCAGGCTGTGCGCTACGCCGACCCCACGACCATTCCGCACATCTTTTTCCACACGCTCATCGCGGACACTGCCCGCGCCTTTGACGGCGACCCCGAGCAGGGCGGCTATAACCAGTTCATGGCCACGATCAAGGAGTTCAACGCCGTGCTGCAGAGCCTGTACGAGCGGGGCTTCGTGCTCGTGGACATCCACGACGTCGCCGGGCCGCAGCAGCAGGCCGACGGCTCGACGAAATACGTCGCGGGCGACATCTACCTCCCCGCCGGGAAAAAGCCCATCGTCCTATCGCAGGACGACGTGTGCTACTACGAATATATGACCGACAGCGACAGCGACGGCAAGCCCGACAAAGGCGGCGACGGCTTTGCCTCACGCCTGCTGGTGAAAGACGGCAAGCTCACGTGCGAATACGTGGACGCCGACGGCCAGACGCTCTACGGCAGCTACGACCTCGTGCCGCTGCTGGATGATTTCCTGGACCAGCACCCGGACTTTTCCTATCGCGGCGCGCGCGCGACCATCGCCGTAACCGGGTATCAGGGCGCGTTCGGCTACCGCATCAGCAATGATTATAAGGAAAAGCTCGGCGACGAGGCCTTTGCGCAGGCGTGCACGGACGCGCGCGCCGTGGCCGACGCCCTGCGCGCCGAGGGCTACACGATCGCCAGCCACAGCTACGGCCACCTGACCTACGGCGACATTTCGCCCGAGCGACTGGCCAGCGACGCGCAGAAGTGGAACGATCAGATTGCGGCCGTCATCGGCGAGACCGACGTGCTGCTCTACCCCTTCGGCAGCGACATTGCCGGCGTGGAGGCCTACAAGGGCGCAAAGTTTGACACGCTCTACGGCCTGGGCTTCCGCTATTTCTGCAACGTGGACTCGGCCGAGCACTGGGTGCAGATCCACGACGGGTATGTCCGTCAGGGCCGGCGCAACATCGACGGCTACCGGATGTACTACCAGTCGAATCTGCTCGACGACCTGTTCGATACCAAGACCGTCTGGGACAATGCCCGCCCGACGCCCGTGCCGAAGATCTGACCGGCAGCGCCGCGAGTTCCAGCCCAAACACGACAAAATCCCCTGACCAAACGGTCAGGGGATTTTGTTTGGGATGGGGAAAATAAAGGGGGGAATTTATCGACCAATCAGTCCTTGCGCTCGTCGCCCCAGAAGAACAGGGCCACGGTGCCCGGGCCGGTATGGCTGCCGATGGTGGTACCGACGCTGTAGATCTCGACCTTCCCGTTGAGCTTCGGGAACTTCTTTTCGATCTCGTCGGCCACGGCGCGCGCGTCGTCATAGCACGCCGACTGCGAGATGTAGCACTTGCCGGAGTAGTCGAGGCCGCCCTGCGCGTGCTCTTCCATGCGGGCGACGATCTCTTTCATGACGCGCTTCTTGCCGCGGATCTTGGAGCGCGGGATGAGCCGGCCGAGGTTATCCATGTTCAGCAGCGGGCAGATATCCAGCAGGCCGCCGAACACGCCGGCCACCTTCGAGATGCGGCCGCCCTTGACATAGAACGTCAGGTCCGTGGAGAAGAACCAGTGGTGCAGCTCCAGCTTGTGCGCCTCGGCCCAGTCGCGCACGGCGTCGATGGACATGCCCTCGTCGCGCAGGTCGGCGAGCTTATCCATCAGCAGGCCGTAGCCCGAGGACGCGCCGAGCGAGTCAACGATGTAGATCTTCCGGTCGGGATAGCGCTCGCGGACGATGCGCGCGGCGTTTTCCGCCGAGTTCGACACGCCGGACAGGCCCGAGGACAGGCAGACGTGCAGAATGTCCTTGCCCTGCTCGAGAAACGGGGTGAAATAGTCCACGAACTCCGAGATGTTCACCTGCGAGGTGCGCGTCTCGGCGCCGTTTGCCATGGCGGCGTAAAACTTGTCGAACGGCATCGTCTCGCCCAGATCGTCCGGGTAATCCACGCCGTCGAGCGCATAGTGGAAGCAGATATACGAAATGTCACGCTGCTGGAAATGCTCCTTGGTCAGGTCGGCGGTGGAGCAGCAGCTCAGTACGAAATCGGCCATTTTGTCGGTCTCCTTTGCATCCTTCGATTTGCCCGTCGGGCGGGCAGGTGTGATTCCTTCTCAACATGAATATGGAGGTATCATACCTGCCGCGCCGGCATTGCGCAACCTACAAAATGGAACCGGGGCGTAGAACACGGCCCTGCCCTGCTCTACGCCCCGAAAGACGCACTCTACAAATCATAGAATGTCTGCAATATCAATGCTTTGCGCGGATGTTGAAACTGAAATACACGACAGCCTCCGCCGGGATGAGGATGAGGAAAAGCTGCCAGAAATTCATCCCGAAGCGCAGCAGCACGAGGTAGCCCACGGCGAACACGCTCGCCACAAGGCCGAGCACGACATAAAGGTTTCCCCGTCCGCTAAAAAACACGCTGTTGAGCACAAGATACGTAATGAGCGCCGCCGGCACGAAGCAGGGAAACACGACCCACTCCACCTTGCCCAGCCACAGCCACAGCACCACAAACACCAGCACCGCCAGCGTGACGATGCCCGTGAGAGCGACCTGAATGATGGAGGCGTGGCTGCGGTCGCGCACGTCGGCGGGATCGGGTGCCGGCTGCCAGGCATCGTGCTCGTCGAGCAGATAATCGACCGTGACGCCGAAGATCTCGCTCATGCGCTTGAGCACGGCCGCGTCGGGAATGGCCTCGCCGCGCTCCCACTTGGAGATCGACTTGTCCGAATAATTCAGTTGTTCGCCGAGCTCGGCCTGCGTCATGCCCGCGGCCGTGCGCAGGCGGATCAGGTTGCTGGCGAAGATGAGTTTCAGTTCATCCATGACGGCGACCTCACGATGGTTTTATCCTGTCTATTTTACGCACTTGCGCGCGCGTTGTCAACCGTCACGTGCGCCAGACGATCTCCTCGGCCGTGCGCGCGGCAGTCTGCTCGTCGGTGAGCAGGCGCACGAGCTCGAGCGCGAACACCATCGCTGCGCCGAGGGCGCGGCCGGTCGTGATCGGCCCGTCGGTAACGACGTCGGCATCGACCATGTGCGCGCCGGTGCACCGGTTCTCAAAGCCGGGGTAGCACGTGGCGCGCCGTCCGGCGAGCAGGCCGTACTGCGCGAGCACGCTCGGCGCGGCGCAGATGGCGGCCGCGCGGCCGCCATGCTCGAGCGTGCGGCGCACGAGCGCCTCCACGGCCGGGCTCTTGGCCAGATTCGTCGTGCCCGGCATGCCGCCCGGGAGCACGACAAGCTCCGGCGGCGCTGCCAGCAGCTCCGGCAGCGTGCGGTCGCACGTGATGGGCACGCCGTGCGCGCCGACGACGGTGTGTGCGTCCTGAATGGACACCGTGTATGCCTCCAGGCCGGCGCGGCGGAGGATGTCGAGCGTGACGAGACCCTCGCACTCCTCAAACCCCTCGGCAAACAGCAGATAGCATTTTGACATGTTGATGTTCCCCTTTCCTTCAAACAGCCGCTTACATAAGCGGCGCGACAAGCTTCAGCAGCGCGGCCGCGATGCGCGTGTGCAGCGGGATGCGCGCAAGATCGCCGTGCGTGACGATCTGCGACTGGGCGCGTGTGGCGTCAAAATCCGCCACGATGTCCTTGATACACGGGCAGTCATAGAGATACACCGCGTCCTCAAAGTGCAGGTACAGACTGCGGTAATCGAGGTTGATCGTGCCGACGACGGCCTTGCGGTCGTCGCTGACGAACACCTTCGCGTGCACGAAGCCGGGCGTATACTCATAGATCTTCACCCCGGCGTCGAGCAGCTCGCGGTAGTGCCCCTTGGCGAGGGCGAAGGCGAACTTCTTGTCCGGCACGTGCGGCAAAATGAGCTCCACGTCCACGCCGCGCTTGGCCGCGAACGTGAGCGCCATGACCATCGTCTCGTCGAGGATGAGGTACGGCGTGAAGATGCGCACATAGCGCTCGGCGTGGTTGAGGATGTCGAGATACACGCACTCGCCCACACGCTCGTCGTCGAGCGGGCTGTCGGCATACGGCAGCACGTAGCCGCCCGCGCCCGGCAGCGGGCGCAGGGGCACATTGAGATAGCGGCCGTAGGAATCGGTGTCCGGCTCGCGCTCGTCCATGCCCCACATCTGCAGGAACATGAGCGTGAGCGAGCGCACGGCCTCGCCCTCGAGACGCACGGCCGTGTCCTTCCACACGCCGTAGACGCTCACGAGATTGGCATATTCATCGGCGAGGTTCACGCCGCCGGTGAAGCCGACGCGCCCGTCGATGACGGCGATCTTGCGGTGGTCGCGGTTGTTGTAATACGTGCTCACGAGCGGGCGCAGCGGCGCGAACATCTTGCAGCGGATGCCGAGCGCCTCCATGCGCTTGGGATAGCCGTACGGCAGGCGGTAGAACGTGCACGTGCCGTCATAGAGCACGCGCACCTCGACGCCGGCGCGCACCCGCTCCTCCAGGATCTTCAGAATGCGGCCCCAGACGTCGCCCTCCTCGATGATGAAATATTCAAGGAAAATAAAGTGCTCGGCCGACTGCAGCGCCTCGATGAGCGCGCCGATCTTGTCCTGCCCCATGGGGTAGTAGGTGACAGCAGTGTTTTCATACACGGGGTAGTCGCCGGAGCGCAGCGTGTACTCGGCGAGGTTGTGCACCTCGGGCAGCTCGGTGCGCAGGTGGGCCATGAGCTCGGTCTGGCGCGGGACGTACTGCACGGTGCTCAGGATGCTCTCCTGCACGCGGCGGTTGGCGTAGCGGTGGCCGATATCGAGCTGCACGAACAGGTACAGCAGCACGCCGAACGCGGGCAGCGCCATGACGAGGATGATCCAGGTGATCTTCGTCGTCGCGCTGCCGGACTTGTTGACGAGGTAGATGATGACCGCGACGCTCATCACGCGCAAAACGATCGTCAGCGCGGGGTAATAGCGGCCGAGATAGTGCGCGCCGAGCACCATGATGGCGATCTGCAGCACGAGCAGCAGCGTGATGACCATCGTGCGGCCGAACACAATGTCGAGCAGCCGGCGCTTGCCGCGGTGCAGCAGGCGGATCTCATTGTCGTCCTCAAACCAGTCTTTGCGCACGCGCGCACCTCCTTTCGTGTTGTTATCTTTCTATCATATCCGAAATCCCGGAAACGGTCAAGGGACATTCCGGTCGATTTTCCTGCGGCGCGCCACGGCGGGAAAACAACAGCGGCGTCACGGAAACAGCTCCGTGACGCCGCCGCGTCGGTGCGCACACTTAACGCTTGCGCTTGTTTTTCTGATACAGGGCCCACAGGCCGTTGAGCAGCAGGTTCTTGTCGTACGTGATCTCGCGCCGGCAGTACGGGATGATGCAGCCGCCGAGGCCGCCGGTCGCAATGACGGCGGCGGGCTCGCCGAGCTCGGCCTCCATGCGCTCGATCATACCGTCGAGCATGGCCGCCGTGCCGTAGACGCTGCCGGAGCGCATGGCCTCGACCGTGTCGGTGCTGATGCACTTTTTCGGCGCGTCGAGCGAGATGTGCGGCAACTGCGACGTGCCGTTTGCGAGCGCCTCGAGCGAGATGCCCACGCCGGGGATGATCGCCCCGCCGAGCACGCGCGCCTCACGGTCGATGACGGTCATGGTCGTGGCCGTGCCCATGTCGATGATGATCAGCGGCGGGTCGTGGATGGCCAGCGCGGCGGCCGCGCCGACGACGAGGTCGCTGCCCATGGTGGCGGGATTGTCGAGCGCGATGTTCAGCCCCGTTTTCATGCCGGGGCCGACGACGAGCGGGCGGATGCCCGTGATCATGCGCACGGCGGCGATGAGCGCGCCGTTGATCGGCGGCACGACGGACGACAAAATCGCGCCGTCGATGTCCTCCGGCGCGATGCCGGAAAACTCGATCACCTGCCGCAGCGAGATGGCGTACTCGTGCGCGGTCTTGTCGCGGTCGGTCTCCAGACGGGCAATGTTGCGGATGCCGGACTCGTCGAGAAAACCGATCACAATATTCGTATTGCCAACGTCCAGAGCCAGCAGCATATCAGTCCACCGGGCCTTTCTTGCCGGCCGCGATCAGCCGGGTGATGGTCGGGCTCAGGACGAGGTTCACGCCCAGCTCGAGCAGGAAGTTCACGCCCACGAGACCCGTAACGACATACGTTGCCACAGCCGTGCCGCCGGCCCATGCCTGCAGCTGCGGCTGATAAAACAGCACCATGGCGAGCACGAACAGCCCGGTGTTGACGACCGGGGCGGCCGCGGCCGCGACGATGACGCCCGCGAGCGGGTGCTTTTTGCCGATGGCGCGATAGAGCAGACCGGCCACATAACCTGCCGCCGTGCCCTTGATGAGGCAGACGAGCACGGTCATGACCGGGCGCGCGGAAAACATGATGTAGCCGCCCTGATCGGCGCCGGTGACGACGGCGATCGTGACGACGACGCCAAACACGAAGCCGAGCCACGCGCCGGCGCTGACGCCGTAAACGGCTGCGCCGACCACGATCGGGATCAGCACGAGCGACACGGCGAACGGGCCGACCTTGATGAAGCTGCCGAGCAGCTGCAGCACGACGACGATGGCGGTGAAGAGTGCAAGCCCAGCCAGACGCCGGGTCTTACCATTGCTGTTGTTCATTTTTTATACCTCCTAAGCTGCTGTTCCCGCTCCGGGCGGGATATAGCGCAGGAGTATCTTACCCAATCCGGCACAAAAAATCAAGAGCGGACGCGCAAAGTTTGCACGTCCGCCCATGACAAAATTTTATGACGGGATCACTTCAGCGCATCCACGGTCGCCAGATACAGGGCATCCGACCCGTCGGACGGCATGCTGAAGCCGGTGCGCGGCGAGAAGCTGAAGCCGTTGAGCGTCGGGCCGTCCTGCAGGCAGGAGCGCTTGAACTGCTGGCTGAAGAGGCGGCGGCAGTAGCTGCGCAGCCACTTTTTGAGCGTCGCATGGTCAAACTCGTCGCCGTAGGCGATGTCGGCCAGGCGCAGCACCTTCTCGGGCGCGAAGCCGTGATCGACCAGGTAGTACAGGAAGAAGTCCTGGAGGTTGTACGGGCCGACGGAGTCCTCGCTCTTCTGGGCGATCTCGCCGTTGCGCGTCGGGGGCAGCAGCTCGGGGCTGACCGGCGTGTCGAGCACGTCGAGCAGGGCCTTGGCGAGCACCTGGTCGTCCGTCGTCTCGGCGACGTAGCGCACGACCATCTGCACCATGGTCTTGGTCGAGCCGGCGTTGACGTCGTACATGGAGATGTGGTCGCCGTTGTAGGTGCACCAGCCGTCGGCAAACTCGCTCATGTCCTCCGTGCCGACATGGATGCCGCCGTCGGCAAAGCCGTTGGCCACGTCCATGAGGATCTGGGTGCGCTCGCGCGCCTGCGAGTTTTCGTACACGACGTTGCGGTTTTCGGGGTCGTGGCCGATGTCCTTGAAGTGCTGCATGACGCTCTCGCCGATGTCGATGACGCGCACGGTCGCGCCGAGCTGCTCGGACACGATGATGGCGTTGGACTTCGTGCGGTCGGTCGTGCCGAAGCACGGCATGGTCACGGCGGTGACGTAGTCGGCCGGCAGGCCCATCATCTTCACGGCCTCGGCGCAGATGATGACGGCGAGCGTGGAGTCCACGCCGCCGGAAATGCCGACGACCGGGTGCTTGAGATTGGCATACTGCATACGGCGCACGAGGCTGGCGGCCTGCATGTGCAGCAGGCGCTTGGCCGCGGCGTGGTAATCGGCCGGGTCGTCCGGACGGTAGGGGTACTTGCCGAACGGGCGGGTGAGTACGGTCTCCTCCACGCCCTCGCCCCACTCGGTGACGACGTAGGACGCAGCATCGCCGGTGAAGGTCGCGTCCTTGCGGCGCGCGGCGATGAGCAGCTGCACGTCCAGCTCCGTCACGACGTCGGAGCAGCCGTCCTCGGCGCTCTCGAGCACCTTGCCGTCCTCGGCGACGAGGCACAGACCGGAATACGTCGCGTCGGTGCTCGACTCGCCGAAGCCGGGAGCCGCCAGCACGACGCCGGCGTGCAGCTTCGCGCTCTCGGCGCGCACGGCGGTGGTCACGCGGCAGGCGGAGTCCGTCGCCATCGGGAAGCCCGCCATCTCGACGAGCACGGTCGCACCGGCGAGCGCGTGGCGCACGGCCGGGGACACCGGGGCGGACACGTCCGCGCCGACGAGCACGGCGACGTTCAGCTCGCTGACTGCGCTGTGCTGGAACAGCTGCTGCGGGTGGAAATCGACCGGGCCGAGCGAGCCGATCTGAATGTCGTCGAGCAGCGCGCCGGGCAGGGCAAAGTGCCTGTCGCCCGGGCAGCTGGCCGGCACGACGCCGAGCAGCTCGCCGTTGCACACGGCAGCCGCCGCGTCATACACCTTCGCGCCCTGCGCGACCGGCAAGCCGACGAACACGAGCATATCCTTGCCCTCGGACGCCTGGACGACCTTTTCGAGCGCAGCCGCCGCGCCCGCGAGCAGGGTGTTCTGGTAGAACAGATCGCCGCAGGTAGCGCCCGTGAGCGTCAGCTCCGGGAACACGAGCACCTTCACGCCGAGGCGTGCGTGCTCGTCCATGGCGCGGATGACGGCATCCGCATTGAACATCGGATCTGCTACCCGGATCTCGGGAGCAGCCGCTGCAACCTTGATAAATCCGTGTTTCATGTTGATTCTTCCTTTTCTCTAATTCTGATTTGCTTTTTCAAATGTAAAGAGCGCCGCGTCGTAAAACTTCAGCACCGCGCCGCGCACGGGCACGTATTCCTTTTCCGACGCCGTGACGGTGACGGTCTCGTCGCCCGCCTCGGCGTGCGCGGTCTCGTCGAACACGGGCAGGACATTTTCATTGAGCTCCTGCGCGAGCTCGTCGAGGTGCTGGGCGTAGTACTCGCTGTCGTGCGGCGGGGTGTAGCCCGGCACGGGATTTGCGCCCCGCGTGAGGCAAAACACGATCATCAGCACCGACAGCAGCAGCACGAAGCCGCCGCCCACGGGCCCGAGCCAGCGGGCGATCTGCGCGCCGGGCTCTTCCTTCACGGTCGGGTCCGGCGGCGGGACGATCTTCGGCATGGCTTAAAACCGGATGCGCGCGGCGATGTAGTCCTCGAGCTGCTCCATGGGGATGCGCTCCTGCTGCATGGAGTCGCGGTCGCGCACGGTCACGCAGCCGTCCTCTGCGGACTCAAAGTCGAACGTCACGCAGTACGGCGTGCCGATCTCGTCCTGGCGGCGGTAGCGCTTGCCGATCGAGCCTGCCTCGTCATAGTCGCACATGAAGCGCTTTTGCAGCTTGTGGTAGAGCTCGGTCGCGGGCTCGGAGAGCTTTTTCGACAGCGGCAGCACCGCGCACTTGAACGGCGCGAGCGCCGGGTGGAAGTGCATGACGACGCGGGTGTCGTTCTTGGCCGCGTCCACGACCTCCTCGTCATACGCCTCGCACAGGAAGGCGAGCGTCACGCGGTCCGCGCCGAGCGACGGCTCGATGACGTAGGGGATGTAGTGCTCGTTTTTCTCCTGGTCGAAATAGTCCATGTCCTGGCCGGAGAACTTCTGGTGCTGGGTCAGGTCGTAATTCGTGCGGTCGGCGACGCCCCAGAGCTCGCCCCAGCCGAACGGGAACAGATACTCAAAGTCGGTCGTGGCCTTGGAGTAGAAGCTCAGCTCCTCCTTCTCGTGGTCGCGCAGACGGAGGTTCTCATCGTGCATATTCAGGCCCTTGAGCCACTCGTGGCAGAAGCTGCGCCAGTAATCGAACCACGCAAGGTCAGTGTCCGGCTCGCAGAAGAACTCGAGCTCCATCTGCTCGAACTCGCGGATGCGGAAGATGAAGTTGCCCGGCGTGATCTCGTTGCGGAAGCTCTTGCCGATCTGGCAGACGCCGAACGGGATCTTGCGGCGCGTGGTGCGCTGGATGTTCTTGAAGTTGACGAAAATGCCCTGCGCGGTCTCGGGGCGCAGATACACCTCGGCGGCCGTGTCCTCGGTCACGCCCTGGTGGGTCTTGAACATGAGGTTGAATTTGCGGATATCGGTAAAGTCGCTCTTGCCGCAGCCCGGGCAGGGGATCTTCTGCTCGCGGATGAAGGCGACCATCTCGTCGTTGGTCATGGCCTCGACGTTCACGTCGGGCATGGGGTTCTCGGCCAGCCAGCCCTCGATGAGCTTGTCGGCGCGGTGGCGCATCTTGCAGGACTTGCAGTCGATGAGCGGGTCATTGAACGTCGTCACGTGGCCGGAAGCCACCCAGACCTGCGGGTTCATGAGGATGGCGGAGTCGAGCCCGACATTGTAGGGGTTTTCCTGCACGAACTTCTGCCACCAGGCGCGCTTGACGTTGTTTTTCAGCTCCACGCCGAGCGGGCCGTAGTCCCAGGAGTTGGCGAGGCCGCCGTAGATCTCGGAGCCGGGGTACACAAAGCCGCGGTTCTTGCACAGGGCGACGATCTTGTCCATGGTTTTTTCGGTGTTTTTCATTGTTTTTCCTCCCTGCTCCGCCAATGGCGATGGCGGAAGCCAAATGATCTCCGCCGATGGCTTCGGCGGGACGCGCCCGGCCGGGAACGACCCGATCGGACAATTTTATATTATAGCACCGCGCCCCCCGTCCTGCAAGGAATGACACAACGTTAACACGGGGTGCACGCCTGTCTGCAATTTGGGTTGCGTTCTTATAGAATCCATGTTAAACTACCCTTACCCCCAGCCGTCAGCCGGGGGTACTCATAAAGGTAAAGGAGAGATTTCCAATGTCCATTTCCGTTGGCGCCGTCGGCACTGCTTCGACCGTCGTGACGCCTGAAAATACCGCGGCCGCGGTCGGCTCCGGCGCGCTGCCGGTGTTCGCCACGCCGTATATGATCGCCCTGATGGAAAACGCCGCCTGCAACGCCATTGCCGACGGTCTGGAAGAAGGCCAGAGCAGCGTCGGCACGAAGCTCGACGTGTCGCACGACGCGGCGACGCCCGTTGGCATGCACGTCACGGCCAAGGCCGAGCTCGTTGAGATCGACCGCCGCCGCCTCGTGTTCCGCGTCACGGCGGAAGACGACGCCGGCCCGATCGGTCAGGGCACGCACGAGCGCTTTCTCATCATGGCGGACAAGTTCCTCGCCAAGGCGGAGGCCAAGAAGGGCTGAGGCCCGGCCAACGCCAAAATGGCCGGCGATGTGGCAATTGAGAAAATATTCACAAAATGTCCCTTTCTTTTTGCCGCAAAACCGGTTACACTGTAGTCAACAGATCCGGGGCGACCCGGAGTGGAAAACCTGAAAGGAGTGGCGTTTTATGAAGTTCACGTTCATCGAAAAGAAAATGGCCCCGTCCGATTCCCTGCGTGCGTACGCGGAGAAAAAGGTCAGCAAGATCGACCGGCTCTTCCGCACCGAAAGCGAGGCAAACGTCACCTTCAGCACGGAGCGCGGCCGCTTCACGGCCGAGATCACGATCAAGAACAACGGCACGTTCTTCCGCGCCCACGAGACGACGAGCGACATGTACGCCTCCGTCGACTCCGCCGTGGCGACGATCGAGCGCCAGATCCGCAAGAACAAGACCCGCCTGGCCAAAAAGCTGCGCGAGGGCGCGTTTGAGCGCGAGGTGCAGCCGGAGTACGTCCCTGCGGACGACACGGTCGAGGCCGGTGCGTTCGAGGTCGTGCGCCGCAAGCGCTTCCCCATCAAGCCCATGAGCGTCGAGGAAGCGATCTTGCAGATGAATCTGCTCGAGCACACGTTCTTCGTCTTTCGTGATGTCGCAGCCGATGGCGCCGTGTCGGTCGTCTACCGGCGCAAAAACGGTGGCTACGGCCTCATCTCCGACGAAGCGGAGTAAGCAGCATCCCGATCCCCATAAGGTCCCTGCGGCATTGCCGCAGGGACCTTTTTCGCGTTCTTGCATTCCCGGCCCCGCTGTGCTATCATCGGCGCAGGAAAACGCACAAAGGAGGCAATGCCCGATGCAATGGATCGAAGTGTCCGTCCCCACCCACAGCGATGAGATCGACGACGTCTGCGCGCAGCTGGCCGAGCTGGGCGCGGGCGGCATGGTCGTGGAGGATGAGACGGATTTTCAGCAGTTTTTGGAGCAGAACCATCAGTACTGGGACTATGTGGACGACGCGCTCGAGGCGCAGTTTCGCGGCGTGTCGCGCATCAAGTTCTACCTTGCCGATGATGACGACGGCCGCGCGCAGCTGGCCGCCATCCGCGCCGGTATCGGCCGTGAGCTGACGACCGCGACCGTGCGCGACAGCGACTGGGAAAATAACTGGCGGCAGTACTATCAGCCGATCGAGACAGGCGAACGGCTCGTCGTCGTGCCCGAGTGGCTCGACACGCCGGCGGCCGCCTGCCGCTGCGGCTCGACCCCGGCCTCATCTTCGGCACGGGCAGCCACGCCACGACGCGCATGTGCCTCGCCGCGCTCGAGCACTGCGCCGGCGCGGACAGGACGGTGCTCGACCTCGGCTGCGGCAGCGGCATTCTCGGCATTGGCGCGCTGCTGCTCGGCTGCGCGCACGTCACCGGCTGCGACATTGACCCCAAAGCCCCGGAGGTCGCGGCAGCCAACGCCGCGCTCAACGGGTTTTATGACGACAAGTTCACCGTCTGCGCGGGCGACATTCTTGCCGACGCCGGCCTGCGCCGCCGTCTCGGCACGGGATATGATATCGTGCTGGCGAACATCGTGGCCGACGTTATCATCCCGCTGGCCGCGCTCGCCCCGGCGTTTCTCGCCCCGGGCGGCACGTTCGTGTGCTCTGGCATCATCGACGGGCGCGAGGACGAGGTGGCCGCCGCGCTCACGCGCGCGGGCTTCACCGTCACGGCGCACGACACGCTCGAGGAGTGGCACTGCTTCACGGCTGCGCTGGCGTGAAGCCGCATCCCCTTGGCTCCCTTGTGCAAAGGGAGCTGTCAGCCGCAAGGCTGACTGAGGGACGGATACGTTGAAGTTCGCACCGCGGTCGGTATCTGCAACCCCTCCGTCAAAAATCAGAGATTTTTGCCACCTCCCCTTACACAGGGGAAGCATTGCCTTACGGCAATGTATGATCGAAACCGAGGCGGGCCTTGCCCCCTCGGGCTTCCCCGCTGCTCAATTCCGCAACGCAGCAGCATCACGCCACCACAATATAGAACAAACCCCAGACGGCAAGCCGCCTGGGGTTCGTCGGCTTGCTGCGCAAGCGCGTGTCATTCCACCCGAGGCGGGCCTTACCCCCTCGGGCTTCCCCGCTGCTCTGTCACACAACGCACCAGCACCATCCTAACAAACATAGAACAAACCCCAGATGGTTTTACCCATCTGGGGTTCGTTCAATAGAGAGGAGAATATGAGGAGGGAGAAACTAGCAAATTAAGAGATGTCGTTCGTATCGACGAGCTTGACGTCGACGTCGAACGTTTTGCCGTCGCGGTAGATGGTCAGCGTGACGGTGTCGCCCACCTTCAGCCCGTCCTTCGCGGCGCTGACATCATAGGTGGTGGTCACGGCCTGACCGTTGACGGCCAGCAGCATATCGCCGGACTGGATGCCCTGCTTTTCGGCGTCCGAGCCCTCGGCGACGGCACTGATATACAGCCCATCGGGCAGATCGTAGTATTCGGAAGCGGCGGAGGACACAGCGCCCACGGTGATGCCGATGCTCACGCGGCCGGAAACGCGGCCGTCTGCGAGCAGCGCATTGACGATCGTGCGGATGGACGCCGTCGGGATCGCAAAGCCGATGCCCTCCACACCCGTGGACAGGGCCTTCATGTTCGTGATACCGATCACCTGCCCATACATATTGATGAGCGGGCCGCCGGAGTTGCCTTCGTTGATGGCGGCATTGGTCTGCAGGAGCGTCATGCTGTGCCCGTTATAGACCATGTCGCGGTTGATGGCGGAGATGATGCCGTTGGTCATCGTCCAGCGCAGCTGTTCGCCGAGCGGGTTGCCGATGGACACGACGTCGTCGCCGACCTGCAGGGAGCTGGAGTCGCCGAATTCGGCGGGCGTGAGGCCCTGCGCCTCGATCTTGAGCACGGCGATGTCGCTCACGGCGTCCGCACCGACGAGCTTGCCGGTGTACTCGGTGCCGTCCGACGTCGTCACGGTGACGGCCTTGGCGCCGTCGAGCACGTGCGTATTCGTGACGATGTAGCCGTCGGCAGTGAGCACGATGCCCGTGCCGGTGCTGTATTCGCTGCGGCTGATGTCGGCATGGATGCCGACGACGGACGGCAGGCACTTGGCATACACGCTCTGCAGCGTGAGCGCGCTGCCCCCGGCGGGCTGGAGCGTCATGGTCACGCCGGGGTCGGTCGGCGCGGTCGGCAGCTCGTTCTTGCCGGTGACGGTGGTGTCATCGTCCGTGTCCTCGCGGGGGAGCGTCACGCTGCCGTGCTGGCCCGGATCGCCGTCGACGGAGATGGAATCCCGGCCGCGGCCGGCGAACACATAGCAGGACGCGATGATGAGTACGAGCACGCCGAGAATGATCATCGTGATCTTCAGCCCCTGATGGGGCTTTTTCTTCGGCGCGGCGGCCTGCGACGGGCTCCAGTAGGAGTCGTAGCAGCCGGTGCCTGCGGCATCGGTGCGGGGCGCGGTGTAGCCGGCCTCATACCAGTCGGACTCCGGTTTGCGGACGTTGTCGTACATTGTGGTGTCCCTCCCAAGGAACGATTTGATGATAGCACGTGATTTTGTGCTGCTTATGAATGGAAAACAAACATTTTATGAATTCCGCGAACAAATCATGAACTCTTGCGTCCGCCCCGGCGGCCGGTGCTCTCGGGCTTGGCGGTGGGCTTGGGCGCGGGCTTTGCGAGCGTGAGCGTGAACACGAACTCCGTCACACCGTCGCGGCTCGTGACGGCGATGTCCTCGCCGTGCGCGTCGAGGATGCTCTTGACCAGATACAATCCGAGCCCCACGCCGTCGCGGTCGAGGCTGCGGCTGCGGTCGGACTTGTGGAAGCGGTCGAAGATGAACGTCAGGTCGTCGGGCGGGATGGTCTCGCCGTGGTCGCGCACAGAGACGTAGGCCTTGCCCTCCGACTTCCAGAGCGAGACGCACAGCGTGCTGCCGGGCGCGGCGAACTTGACGGCGTTGTCCATCAGGTTATAGAGCACGCGCGTGATGGCGTCCGGGTCTGCGAGCACCAGCATGGAGTCCTCGGGCAGCTGGAGGTCCACGTCGAGCTGCTTGTCGTTGGCGCGCGCCTCAAAGCTGAGCATGGTGCTGACGATCTTCTCCGAGATGTCAAACTCGCGCCGGCGCGTCAGATCCTCGCCCGTGCTCTCAAGGCGCGACATGTCGAGCATGCTGCGCACGAGGCGCGAGAGCCGGCGCGTCTCGTCGGCGATGGTGGCGAGGTACTTGTCCTCCTGATCCTTGGGGATCGTGCCGTCGAGAATACCGTCGGCAAAGCCGGCGATGGTGGTCATGGGGGTCTTGAGCTCGTGCGAGACGTTGGCGATGAAGGCGTTGCGGCGCTGCTCGCTCGTCTCAAGGGAGTCGGCCATGGTGTTGAAGGCCGAGATGAGCGCGCCGACCTCGTCGGTGCGTCCGTCGTCCGTGACGCGGGCGGAAAAGTCGCCGTGGGCGAACTTCTTGGCCGCGACGGCCATCTCGTCGAGCGGCTGAGCCATGCGCTTGCTCGTCACGAGCGAGAGTAGCAGCGCGATCATCATCACGGCAGCAGACGCGGCGAGAAACACCCACACGAACGTTCGCCAGCCATCGATGATCGTGGCGCTGTTCGTGGCCACGAACACGTAGCCGATCACGCGCGCGTCCGTGCCGATGGTGATCGGCTGCGCGACGACGTAGTGCGGCGAGGCATAAAACCCGCCGAGGTTCGTGATGAGGTTAAACTTGCCGTCGCTGCGCAGCTGCGTCAGCTGCGCCGAGCCGACCGTGCGGCCGAGGTGCTCGCAGGCGATGTTGCGGCACGAGCAGGACACGATCGTCCCATCGGTATCCGTGATGAAGATGTGGTTGCCGGTCGACTGCGCCAGGGTACTGATGACCATGCGCAGGTCCCAGTTCGAGAGCTCACCGTCGCGCACGAGCGCCTGCGCGGCGTGGCTGACCTCCTCGGCATTGGAGACCATGTTGTCGCGGTATTCGCTGATGACATAGCTGCGGCCGAGGAACACGAACGCCGTGCCGAGGATGAGGAAGCTGAACATGACCATGACGGCGGTCGCGGCGAAGTTTTTGAAATAAATACTCTTCACTTACGTCTCTTCCGCTTCGAACTTATAGCCCACGCCCCAGACGGTCTTGAGCGCCCACTTGTCGGACACGCCCTCGAGCTTCTCGCGCAGGCGCTTGATGTGCACGTCGACGGTGCGGCTGTCGCCGAAGTAGTCAAAGCCCCACACCTCGTCGAGCAGCTGGTTGCGGGTGTAGACGCGGTTGGGCGTCGCCGCGAGGTGGTACAGCAGCTCCATCTCCTTGGGCGGCGTATCGATCTTCTTGCCGTCGACGATCAGCTCATAGGAGTCGAGGTTGATGACGAGCTTGTCGAACGTGAGCTTCTTGCTCTTGGGCTTGCCGTCGTCGCCGGTGCGGCGCAGCACGGCGTGCACGCGCGCGAGCAGCTCCTTGACCTCGAAGGGCTTGACGATGTAGTCGTCCGCGCCCATCTCCAGGCCGGAGACCTTGTCCTCGGTCTCGCCCTTGGCGGTGAGCATGATGATGGGCATTTTCATGGTCTTGCGCAGCTCGCGGCAGACCTGCCAGCCATCCATGACGGGCAGCATGATATCGAGCAGCACGAGGTCGGGCTGGATCTCCTTGGCCATCTCGACGGCCTTGCCGCCGTCGGCCGCGTGCGAGACCTCGAACCCGTCCTTCTGCAGGTACAGACGCAGCAACTCTGCGATGTTGTTATCGTCCTCCACGACGAGCACTTTCTGGCTCATGTGATATTGCCTCCTTCGCCGGCGCACTTGCGCGCCGGATATCATTTTCACAATTTGTTCTTATTATAAAACAACCGGCACGGCGTTTTCATGTCCAATCTGTAAAATCCGCGCGCCCATGACCCCCGCGCGCACGCAAAAGGCATTTACAAGACCGGAAAAATGTTGTATGGTTATCTGTATCCTTTATTTTGAACGAACAGCGAGGCAAACGCATGAATACCTATGGCGAACGCGTAAAAGTGACGATCTTCGGCGAGTCGCACGGCCCGGCGATCGGCGTCGTGCTCGACGGCGTCCCGGCCGGCGAGGCCATCGACATGGACGCCGTGCGCATCCAGATGCGCCGGCGCGCCCCCGGCTCGTCCGACCTGACGACCCACCGCTCAGAGACGGACGATCCGCTCGTGATGAGCGGCATCCTCAACGGCGTGACGACCGGCGCGCCGATCTCGGCCATCTTCCGCAACAAGGACCAGAACAGTGCGGCCTACCACCCGGAGATCCCGCGCCCGAGCCACGCGGACTACGCTGCGACCGTGCGCTTCGGCGGCCACGCCGACCTGCGCGGCGGCGGCCCGTTCAGCGGCCGGCTCACGGCCTGCCTCGTGTTCGCCGGAGCAGTCTGCCGGCAGATCCTCGAGCGCCGCGGCATCACGATCACGGCCAACGCCGTGCGCGTCGGCCAGGCGACGGGCAGGGAGCTGAACTTTGACATGAAGCGCGCCATTCTCGACGCGCGCAGCGCCGGCGACTCCGTCGGCAGCGAGCTCGAGTGCGTCGTCACGGGCGTACCCGCCGGCGTCGGCGGGCTGCTCTTCGGCGGCATGGAGAGCCGCATCGCCGGCATGCTCTATGCCATCCCCGGCGTGAAGGGCGTGGAGTTCGGCCGCGGCTTCGCCCTCGCCGAAATGCGCGGCAGCGAAGCCAACGACCCCATCCGCCTGAAAAACGGGCACATCACCATGGCCTCGAACAATGCCGGCGGCATCAACGGCGGCATCACCAACGGCATGCCGCTCGTCGTGCGCATGGCCCTGCGGCCGACGCCGTCGATCGCGTGCGAGCAGCCGTCGGTCGACCTGGCCACAATGGAGGAGACGCCGCTGCGCATCAACGGCCGGCACGACCCGTGCCTCGCCCCGCGGGCGATCCCGGTCATGGAGGCCGCGCTCGCCTGCTGCGTGCTCGACGCCATGCTTGACACCGCCGCCACAATCTGAGAAAGGAGTTCCTCATGGACGAAAACAAGACCCCGGCTCAGCAGGCCCCCGATACGGCCGCGCCGGAAACCACAAACATCGAACAGACTACCCAGCCGGAAACCGCCCCGGCTCCGGAAGGCACGGAAGCACCGAAGGCCCCAGAGGCCCCGGAAACAGCCGCCCCCGCGCAGAAGGCCGAGCATGGCGCACGCTGGCGTCACGCGCTCTGGCGCGGCATCGCGGGCGTGCTGGCGGCCGTGGTGCTGCTGGCGGCCTCCGGCTTCGGCGTGTTCCGTATCGCTAAGGGCGCGCAGAGTATCGAAGGCACGTTCGACGCCGACCCCGGCACGTTCGTGCAGCACGACATCATCTTCATCCTCGACACGTTCGAAGACCCCGCCGGCGGCAGCGCGCAGTACGCCGTCGTGCCCATCGGCGGGCAGCTCGTGGCCTTCCGCTTCCCCGCGCGGTGGGACGCCTCGGTCAAGACCATTGCCGATGCGACCACCAGCGTCCTGCAGGGCCAGAGCTACTCCATCGACAGCTTCATCCGCGTCACCGGCACGGTCAAGGCCATGCCGGAGGCCGTCTCGTCCGAGATCTACAGTTGGTACACGGACAACCATGACTATCTGCAGAAGATCGGCGCGATCGGCGACAGTGACGACGCGGCCGACTACCTGCCCGACGCCATCGTGCGCGTGGACTACGTCGGCGGCATCCCGCAGGGCTGGGTCGAGGGGCTGACGGTCGCGGCCGTCGCCTGCCTGATCTATGCCATCGTCGTATTCATCCGCATCCTCTGCGGCAAGTATGACGAGCAGAAACTGCCGGACATCACGTTCGAGCTCGTGGACATGACGTCCGAGACCCCGGCCGACCCGGAAACCACACCGGAGGAGACCCCGGAGGCCGCAGTCGAGACGGAGACCGCTCCGGAGGAAACGCCCGAGGCCAAGCCGGAAGCGGAAACCCCGGCCGAACCGGAAACCCCGGAAGCCCCGGCCGAGCCGGAAGCCCCGGAAACCCCGGCCGAACCCGAAAAATCTGACGAAACCGAGGACACGCCCGATGCCTGAGCACAAACTGTGCGTGCCGTGCCTGTTCGGGCTCGAGGGCCCGCTCGGCAACGAGCTGCGCCACATGGGCCTGCGCGGCGTCATGCCCGAAAACGGCCGCGTGCGCTGCACGGGCACGGACGCGGACATCGCGCGCATGAACCTCCGCTGCCGCTTCGGCGAGCGCGTGCTGCTCGAGCTGGGCAGCTTCCCCGCCCCGACGTTTGACGCGCTCTTCGAGGGCGTGAAAGCCCTGCCGTGGGCGCAGTACCTGCCCGCGGACGCGGCCTTCCCCGTCAAGGGCTACAGTCTGGAGTCGGCGCTGCACTCCGTGCCCGACTGCCAGAAGATCATCAAAAAAGCCGTCGTCGAGTCGCTCAAGCAGCGCTATCATGTGACGTGGTTTGCCGAGACCGGCGCCCTGTACCAGATCCAGTTCTCGCTCGTGCACGACACGGCCACGCTCTATCTCGACACGACCGGCGCGCCGCTGCACAAGCGCGGCTACCGTCCGGCGCACGTGGCCGCGCCCCTGCGCGAGACGCTGGCCGCCGCGCTCGTGGACATCGCGGGCTACCGCGGCCGGGGCGATTTCTGCGACCCGTTTTGCGGCAGCGGCACGATCGCCATCGAGGCGGCGCTGGCCGCCAAGGGCCGCGCACCGGGCATCGCGCGCGACTTTGCGGCCATGCAGTGGGCGTGGCTGCCGGCCGAGGTTTGGCCGCAGGCGCGCGAGGAAGCGCGCGCACGCGAGTTTCACGGTGACTATCACATCTTTGCCTCGGATATCGACCCCCGCGCCGTCGCCATGGCGCGCGACAATGCCCGCCGCGCCGGCGTGGACGACTGCATCACCTTCGCGGTGGCGGACGCGCGGGAATTTGACCGCACGACCGACCGCGGCGTCATCGTCACGAATCCGCCCTACGGCGAGCGCCTGATGGAAAAGCGCGAGGCCGAGGCGCTCTACACCGCCTTCGGCGCGGCCTATGCCAAAACGGAGCACTGGCGGCTCTACCTGCTGAGCTCGCACACGGAGTTTGAGCGCGCGTTCGGCCGCCCGGCGGACAAGAAGCGCAAGCTCTACAACGGCACGCTCCGCTGCGACCTGTTCCAGTACACGAAAGACGTGTGAAGCCGCATATCCGACGCACGGCCGCATATATTTCACACCGGTAGTTAAAAAATCGCAAATATTCACGATTCCCCTCTTGCGCGTCCCCGCCGACCGGGGTATAGTAATGGTATTATTTTGTCGAAAGTGCAGGAATGGAGCTATGAAACATCTGTTCATCGTCAACCCCGTCGCCGGCGGCAAGGACCGGCATGAATACGTGGCCGAGCAGGCGCGCCTCGCGCTCGAGGGCAGCGCGGACGCCTATGAGGTCTACATCACGACCGCGCCCATGGATGCGTGCGCGAAGATCAAGGCCGAGGCCGCTTCCGGCGAGGAGCTGCGGGTATATGCCTGCGGCGGCGACGGCACGCTCAACGAGTGCGTCAACGGCGCCGTCGGGCACGATAACGTCGCCGTGACCCACTTCCCCTGCGGCACGGGCAACGACTTCATCAAAATGTTCGGCGAGGAAAAGGATCGCTTTTTCGACCTGAGCGATCTCGTGCGCGGCGAAGTGCGTCCGCTCGACGTGATGGAGTGCTGCGGGCGCTACGCGGTCAACATCTGCTCCGTCGGCATCGACGCGCGCATCGGCACCGAGGTGCACCAGTATCACGACAGCTATGTGCTGTCCGCCGTGGCCAACCTCTTCAAGGGCATCGCCCAACCGCTGACCGTGCGCGGCTGCGGCATGGACTACAGCGGCGGCACGTCGCTCATCTGCGCGTGCAACGGCCGGTTCTACGGCGGCGGCTTCAACCCCATCACCGACTCCCGGCCCGATAACGGCAAGCTGGAGTTTCTCGTCGTGCGCGACGTGTCGCGCCTGCAGTTCATCCGGCTCGTCGGCAAGTACGCCAAGGGCCGCTACCGTGAGTTGGAAAAATTCATCACCCATCTCGAGGGCGGTCATCTCGAGATCGACAGCGAGCAGGATCTCGTCGTGAACATCGACGGTGAGGCGCTCTGGAGCAAGCACGTAAACTTCGACCTCATCCCCGGCGGCGTGAACTTCCTCGTGCCGGCGAACATGGCCTTCTTCCACCCCGAGACCACGGGCGGCCACGAGACGCGCGAATTTGTCCACGCCTGACGAAAAAACGCGGTCACAAAACGTTTACAAAAAAATTTCGCCAGGGGCTTGATAATCCGAAAAATTGTGGTATAGTATGATGCGTTAGCACTCCGAGGAATTGAGTGCTAACGCATCGCTTTTTTGTATTCAATATTAGGAGGCATATAGATTATGAAACTCAAACCGTTGGCAGACCGTGTGATCCTCAAGCAGTTCAAGGCAGAGGAAAAGACCAAGAGCGGCCTGATCCTGGCAGCATCCGCGCAGGAGAAGCCCGAGATGTTCGAGGTCGTCGAAGTCGGCCCGGGCGGCATGGTGGACGGCAACGAAGTGAAGATGACCGTGGCCGCGGGCGACCGCGTGATCGTCGGCAAGTACTCCGGCACCACCGTGAAAGTGGACGGCGAGGAATATTCCATCGTGCGTCAGGGCGACATTCTGGCTGTCGTTGAGTAATCCAACCGCTTTGATTTTAGGAGGCTATCATTATGGCAAAACAGATCATTTATGGTGAAGAAGCACGCAAGGCGCTGCAGCGCGGCGTGGATCAGCTTGCAGATACCGTCAAGATTACCCTCGGCCCCAAGGGCCGCAACGTGGTGCTGGGCAAGAAGTTCGGCGCTCCGCTGATCACGAACGACGGCGTGACAATCGCAAAAGAGATCGAGCTCGAGGACCCGTTTGAGAACATGGGCGCGCAGCTCATCCGCGAAGTGAGCACGAAGACCAACGACGTCGCGGGCGACGGCACCACCTCCGCCACCGTTCTGGCGCAGGCGATGATCCGCGAGGGTCTGAAGAACCTGGCCGCCGGCGCCAATCCGATGGTCATGCGCCGCGGCATCCAGAAGGCGACCGAAGCGGCTGTCGATGCCATCCGCACCAACTCCCAGCCCGTGAGCGGCAGCGGCGACATCGCGCGTGTCGGCGCGATCTCTTCCAGTGACGAGCACATCGGCAAGCTCATCGCCGAGGCGATGGAGAAGGTCAGCCAGAACGGCGTCATCACCGTCGAGGAGAGCAAGACCGCCGAGACCTATTCCGAGGTCGTCGAGGGCATGCAGTTCGACCGCGGCTATGTCACCCCGTATATGGTCACGGATAACGACAAGATGGAAGCCGTCATTGACGACGCGCTCATCCTCATCACGGACAAGAAGATCTCGAACATTCAGGAGATCCTGCCGGTGCTCGAGGCCGTGCTGAACGCGGGCAAGAAGCTCGTCATCATCGCCGACGACATCGAGGGCGAGGCGCTGGCCACCATCATCCTCAACAAGCTGCGCGGCACGTTCACCTGCGTGTGCGTCAAGGCCCCCGGCTTCGGCGACCGCCGCAAGGAAATGCTGCAGGACATCGCCATCCTGACCGGCGGCCAGGTCATCTCGACCGACCTCGGCATGGAGCTCAAGGACACCACGCTGGCTCAGCTGGGCCGCGCGCGTCAGGTCAAGGTCACGAAGGAGACCACGACCATCGTCGAGGGTGCCGGCTCCAAGGACGACATCCAGGGCCGCATCGCGCAGATCCGCGCCCAGATCGAGACGACGACCTCCGAGTACGACAAGGAGAAGCTGCAGGAGCGCCTGGCAAAGCTCTCCGGCGGTGTTGCAGTCATCAAGGTCGGCGCTGCGACCGAGACCGAGATGAAGGAAAAGAAGCTGCGCATCGAGGACGCGCTCAACGCGACCCGCGCAGCCGTCGAAGAGGGCATCGTGGCCGGCGGCGGCACGGCGTATGTCGTGGCCAGCAAGGCCGCACAGGCGACCGCTGCCAAGCTCTCCGGCGATGAGAAGACCGGCGCGAACATCATCGCAGCCGCTCTGCGCGCCCCGATCTGCCAGATCGCGGCCAACGCCGGTGTTGAGGGTGCGGTCATCCTCGACAAGGTCAGCAAGAGCAAGAGCGTCAACTACGGCTACGACGCCGCGCACGACACCTTCGGCGACATGATCGAAAACGGCATCGTCGACCCGACCAAGGTCTGCCGCAGCGCGCTCGAGAACGCCGCGTCCGTCTCCTCCATGGTCCTGACCACCGAGTCCCTCGTGGCCGACCTGCCCGAGAAGGCCGCTCCGGCCGCCCCGGCTGCCCCGGACATGGGCGGTATGTACTGATTCCCCCCTGCCCCTGCAAAACAACAGACAAAGCAAGATCCGGCGCCCGCGATGCGGGCTCCGGATTTTTTGCTGTCTGCTTTCTTCTCTATCCACGGTGCAGCAGGCTCGCCCGCTCACACGCCGGGCCTGCGCCGGAAATGCCCGCCGCGTTCATTGCGGATCACATCGTCCAGCCGCTTGATCATGTCCTTCGGCATATACTCCGTCAGCGCCGCCCAGATGGACTCCCGATACTGAAAAATGATCCGGTCACGGCCGATCCGCGCCGCCTCGCCGCCATTTTGGGGTGCATACTCCGCCGGGTCCAGCGAGAAGTACAAAAACGGCATGGACATATAGGAAAAAGAGTACCCATAAAACCCATATGTACGAATTTCATCCCACCGAAGCGTAAAGCGCCCCCAGCGCGGGCTCCGGCAATGGATGCCTTCGGCATCAAAGCTGCAGCGCGTTAAAAGCCGACTAAATCCCTGCGGCTTATACGATAAAACGATCGTCAAAACAGCAGGACAGGTGATGATCAGAAAAAACGGAATCCAAGATGACACGTCATCAGATGCACAAAACGCCCAAACATCAAGTCCAATCACCAAAACATAATAAAAGCCAAGCCCTAGTAAGATAAAATAAGTCGTATAATTGTCATAGAGCTTGTACCGCTTCCGCTTCATCGCATCTCCCCGCCCATCCGTTTCGGTCTCTGCGCCCATTCTACACACCCGCGCGCGGACTGTCAAACCGGGCAAAAAAACAAAGCCTGACGCAAAGCGTCAGGCCTCGTAAGGTTGGCTCAGCCCCGGGCGGGCTGACAGCGTGCTACCGGTTAACAGCACACAAAAAATCAATTACTTGTTCGGGCACATGGATCTGAACTTCTCGGCCATTTCGCGGTCCCAGCCCCACTGATCATGCAGCCATCCGAGGAAGCAAAACGGGCAATCCCAAATCATGAATTTTACTCTCCTTTCGTGTTTTGGAACAATTTTTATCAGTTCCAGAAAAATATTACCATAAATCGACCGTTTTTGTCAAGTATTTCTTTCCTTTTTGTAACAGATTCGTTTTTTATGCATTTTTTGATGCATCTGTCGGGAAACCGGCACTTGCGTCCACTGTTCCCAAAATGCACCAGATGCACGAACGCCCGCCGGATATCCGGCGGGCGTTGGGGATTCGGGATCTGGTTTACTTCGCGTAGTCGATGGCCTTGGTCTCGCGCAGGAGATTGACCTTGATCTGGCCGGGGTAGGTCAGCTCGTCCTCGATCTTCTTGGCGATGTCGCGCGCGAGCAGCACCATCTGATCCTCCGAGACCTCCTCGGGCTTGACCATGATGCGGATCTCGCGGCCGGCCTGAATGGCAAAGCAGTTGGCGATGCCGGGGAAGCTCTTGGTGACTTCCTCGAGCTTTTCGAGACGCTTGACATAGTTCTCGATGTTCTCGCGCCGGGCGCCGGGGCGCGCGGCGGAGATGGCATCGGCCGCCTGAACGAGGCAGGCGACGACGGTGTGGGCCTCCACGTCGCCGTGGTGGGCCTCGATGGCGTGGATGACTTCTTCCGACTCCTTGTACTTGCGGGCGATGTTGACGCCGATGGTCACGTGGCTGCCCTCGACCTCGTGGTCGATGGCCTTGCCGATATCGTGCAGGAGGCCGGCGCGCTTGGCGGTGGCCACGTCGACGCCGAGCTCGGCAGCGAGCAGGCCGGCAATGTGCGAAACCTCGATGGAGTGGTTGAGCACATTCTGGCCGTAACTGGTGCGGTACTTCATGCGGCCGAGCAGCTTGATAAGCTCGGGATGCAGGCCGTGGATGTTCGTCTCGAAAACGGCGCGCTCGCCCTCGGCCTTGATGGTGGCGTTGACCTCCTTCTGGGCCTTGGCGACCATTTCCTCGATGCGGGCGGGATGAATGCGGCCGTCCTGAATGAGCTTTTCGAGCGCGATGCGCGCGACTTCGCGCCGCACGGGGTCGAAGCTCGAGAGCGTGATGGCCTCGGGCGTGTCGTCGATGATGAGGTCGCAGCCGGTGAGCGTCTCGATGGCGCGGATGTTGCGGCCCTCGCGGCCGATGATGCGGCCCTTCATCTCGTCGTTCGGCAGCGGCACGACCGACACGGTCACTTCGCTGGCATGGTCGGCGGCGCAGCGCTGGATGGCGGTGGCGATGATCTCGCGGGCGCGGGTATCGGCCTCATCCTTGTACTGGGCCTCGACCTCCTTGACCATGAGCGCCTGCTCATGCACGACGTCGTCCTTCAGGCTGTTGATGAGGAAGGCCTTGGCCTCCTCAACCGTATAGCCGGAGATCTTCTCGAGCAGCTCCATCTGGGTCTTTTTGAGCTGATTGATCTCGTTCTGCTTGGTGTCGATCGCGGCGATCTTCTGGTTGAGGGCGTCCGTCTTTTTGTCGAGCGTGTCTGTTTTGCGGTCGAGGGTCTCCTCCTTCTGCTGGAGGCGGCGCTCCTGCTTCTGCAGCTCCGCGCGGCGTTCCTTGACCTCGCGTTCATACTCCGTCCGGCTCTTGTGGATCTCTTCCTTGGCCTCGAGCAGGGTCTCGCGCCGCTTGCTCTCGGCACTCTTATAGGCATCATTTATGATCTGCTTGGCCTTCTCTTCCGCACTGCCGATCTCGCGCTCCGAGACCTTTTTGCGGTAAAGCCCGCCAAGGATACAACCAACCACAAGCGCTGCGATGATACAACCGAGTGCTATTGGTAACGACATATGAAATTGTGATCCTCCGTTTCTTCAGATTTTTTCTACGATATTTTTTCAAGTTGGAAAAGGCGGGCCATCAAGCGCACCCGCCGGGAACATAACGATATTCGTGTCGGCGCTCCATCCGCCGCCAAAAATATAATCACATTATTCTAACTTTATTCCGGACAGTTGTCAAGTGCTGCCGCCCCTCCGGCGGATTCTTTTCTGGACAGGGCCGCCGCGCTGTACTATAATATAGACCATCCGGCATTCCGGCGAAGGGAGGGGCAGCGCATGGCAGCGCTCCGGTACATTCTGCTCGCAGCCGCCATTACGCTCACGCTCGCGCTGCTGGCGCATCTGGTTTTGCCCGCACGCGACCCTATCCCCCGGCGCACGGGCCGCCGCGGCAGGCTTGGCATCGCGGCGCTGACGGCGGTGTACGCCGTCGCAGCGTTCTTTAGCCTCGGCTCTGCGCGCGACCCGCAGCAGTTCTGCTCGTTCGAGGCGGGGGAATCCGCCGTGCTCGCGCTCGAGCGCGAGAGTGAAATTTCCGCCGTGTGGTACTACCCCGGTTTGTCGACCGGCGAATACACCCTCGCCTATTCGACCGACGGCGTGACCTTCACGCCCGCCGGCACGATGCCGCAGGGCTACGCCGACCTCTTCAAATGGCTTCAGCCGGAAATGGCCGACACCGCGCCCGCAGCGGCGGCCTATGTGCGCATCACGGCGAGCGCGCACGTGGAGCTCGGCGAGCTCGCACTCTACGACCCGCAGGGCAGCCGCATCGGCGTGCGCGCCATCACCGGCCCTGCGAGCGCGGACATGCTCTGCGACGAAGCGGACACCGTGCCCGCCGCGTCCACGTACTACAACAGCACGTATTTTGATGAGATCTACCACGCGCGCACGGCCTATGAGCACCTGCGCGGCGTGTATCCGTATGAAGTCTCGCACCCGCCGCTCGGCAAGGAGATCCTCTCGCTCGGCATCGTGCTCTTCGGCATGACGCCGTTCGGCTGGCGCTTCATGGGCACGCTCTTCGGCGTGGCCATGCTGCCGCTGATGTGGGATCTGCTGCGTCGGATGTTCCGCGACGACCGCGTGGCCCTGTGCGGCGCGGCGCTGCTGGCGTTCGACTTCATGCACCTGACGCAGACGCGCATTGCGACGATCGACAGCTTTGCGACGTTTTTCATCCTGCTCATGTACCTGTTTTTGTACCGGTACTTCACGGAGGGGCGGCTGCGCCACCTCGCCGCCTGCGGCGTCACGTTCGGCATCGGCGCGGCCACGAAGTGGACGTGTCTCTATGCCGGGGCGGGCCTCGGCGTGCTCTGGGCGCTGCACTGGGTGTTTCAGGGCGTGCAGGCGCACCGGGACGGTGACGGCCGCCGGTATGCGCACCGCCTGCTCGGCAACATCGGCTTCTGCCTCGTGTTTTTCGTGCTCGTGCCGGGCATGATCTATTACGCGAGCTATTACCCCTACGGCGCGGCGCGCGGCCTACACGGCGCGGGCATGTACTTCACGCGCGAATACGCCGCCATCGTGCTGGAAAACCAGCGCTTCATGTTTACCTATCATTCCGGCCTTGTCGCCACGCATCCGTATTCCTCGCGCTGGTGGCAGTGGCTGCTCGACCTGCGGCCGATCCTCTACTACCTGTCGTATGGCGACGGGACGGTGTCGACCATCGGCTCGTTCGTCAATCCCCTGCTGTGCTGGGGCGGGCTGCTGGCGCTGCCGGTGCTCGCATACCGCGCGGCGAAACGCGACCGCACGGCGCTGTTTCTCCTCGTCGGCTATCTGGCGCAGGTGCTGCCGTGGGTGTTCATCTCACGCCTGACGTTCGAATACCACTACTTCGCGGCGACGCTCTTTCTCGTGCTCGCGCTCGGGTACGTGTTCGACCGGCTGCGGCAGCGCGGCTATCTCGGCATCGTGTATGCCTTCACGGCGGCAAACGGCGTGCTCTTCGCGCTGTTTTTCCCCGTGCTCACGGGCGTGACGATCCCGCGCGACTATGCATGGAATGTGCTCAAATGGCTCCCGGACTGGCCGTTTTAACGCCGGGGAAATTACAGAAATCGAGGTATTGTTTATGATTGCGATCGGATGTGACCACGGCGGTTTTGCCCTCAAGCAGGAGGTCATGCGCCATCTCGACGAGCTGGGCCTTGCCTACAAGGACTTCGGCACGTACAGCGAAGAGAGCTGCGACTACCCCATCTACGGCGAGGCCGTGGCCCGCGCCGTCGCGGACGGGGAGTGCGAGCGCGGCATCCTCATCTGCGGCACCGGCATCGGCATCTCCATCTCCGCCAACAAGGTCAAGGGCATCCGCGCCGCCCTGTGCGGCGACTGCTACTCCGCCGAGATGACCCGCCGCCACAACGATGCGAACATCCTCGCCATGGGCGCGCGCGTGCTCGGCCCGGGCCTCGCGCTCAAGATCGTGGACACATTCCTCAACACCGAGTTTGAGGGCGGCCGCCACGCGCGCCGCATTGCCCTCATCAGCGACATTGAAAACCGCGGCTGACGCCGCCTGACCCAAAGGAGGTGTGCCGATGCGCGCCCATCGCAACGACGTTTACCGCGCCCGGCGCAGCCGGGGCAAGGCCTGGCCGGTGATCTTGTGGATCCTCGCCGGGCTGATCGTGCTGGCGGTGATTTTGTTCTTCGCCGGCCAGAAATACATTGTCTATGACAGCGACGGCTCTCTGCACGTCGTCTTCCCCATCATGGAGACGGCCGCCCCCGTCACCGAGAGCGGCCAGCCCGAGACGGTCGACACCGAGCTCGTGCTCGAGGACCCGGACTATTCCGGCATCGTCTCCGACGCAGGCAAGGGCCTCACCGAGCTGCACGGGCAGTATCTGACGGCCGACAAAATCACGCCCGACGGGCTCACGCGCGCGGCCTCCGCCGTGAAGGCGGCGGGCGGCAACGCCCTCGTGCTGCAGATGAAAGCCCCCGGCGGCACGCTGAGCTGGAAGTCCGGCGTCTCGGACGCCGCGGCCTACGGCGTCAACGGCACGGCCGAGCTTGCCGACGCGATCCAGACCGTCAAGGGGCAGAACATCTACCTCGTCGCCGTCGTGAGCACGTGCGTCGACACGCTCATGGCCGAACGCTACGCCGCCACCGCGCTGCAGATCGCGTCCGGCAGCGCGTACACCGACAGCTCCGGCGGCTGGGTCGACCCGTACAACACGTTCATCCGCACCTACCTCGTCAGCCTCTGCAAGGAGCTGCACGACCTGGGCTTTGATGAGGTCGCGTTCTCGTACCTGCAGCAGCCGCTGTCCGACACGGAGGTCAAATATGCGTCCCAGAGCGGCACGCCCTCGCGCACGGACGCGGTCGTGTCGCTGGCAAAGTACCTGCGCGCGAACCTGACCGCCACGGGCCTGCGCGTGAGCGCCGTCGTGAGCGCGGACTCCATCCTGCAAAGCAGGGCCGCGCAGTCCGGGCAGGACATGGCGGTGTTCCCGAAGCTGTTTGACCGCGTGTGCGTGTTCGCCTCGGCCGATAACGTCGCCACGCTCCAGAGCGCCATCGCGGCCGACAGCAGCTTTGACGCCGCGACGCGCTTCGTGCCGTTTCTCGCCAAGGCGCCGGAATCCGGCAGCTATGTCACCACCGGGTGAGCCCCGGCCCATCAAAGAAACCCCCGCCCGGCGTGACCGAATGGGCGGGGGTTTTGTGTACGCACGATCAAAGCGCCGCTTCGCGCCGGACAAGAAAGCGCGGTTTTATCAGTCAGCCGTTTCTTTGGTGACGACGGGTTTCCCCTCTGCATCCAGCAGCGGCGTCAATCCGCCCGCATATCCGCTGACGATAAAGAGATAATTCACGCCGGTCTCTTTGTCCACATAGATCGTTTTTGCGCTCATAAAGCCGCCTTCCTGATATACGATCTCAAACCGCTTTTCTTTTTTTATTTTGTCTGGCCCCGCATTTTGATTTGCGTCCTGCGTTCCTCTTGCCATGCAGCCGAGCGCTATCTGTCCCAGCAGGTCTGTTTGTCCGCCTCCGTGATTGGCCGAATGACCCTGCACGGATTGCCGACAGCGACCGAATTGCTCGGAATGTCTTTGACGACGACGCTGCCGCCCCCGATCACGACATTACTCCCGATCGTGACGCCGGGCATGACCTGCACGCCGCCACCGATCCACACATGATCGCCCACGGTGATTGGGTAAGCATACTCCAGCCCCCGCTCGCGGCACTCGGCGTCGATCGGGTGGCCGGCCGTGTAAAACCCGCAGTTTGGCGCCACGAACACGTGCTCGCCGAACGTCACCGCGGCGCAGTCGAGAATGACGAGATTGTGGTTGGCGTAAAAGTGCTCCCCGAGCCGGATGTTGTAGCCGTAATCGCACCAGAACGGGGCCGTCACGCAAAACGTCTCGCCCGTTTCCCCCAGAAGCCGCTGGAGGAGCTCCCGCATCCCGGCCGCGTCCGAGGGCCGCAGCTGATTGTAGGCATGGCACAGCTCCTTGGCCCGCACACGGTCGGCGCAGAGCGTGCTGTCGTCGGCGTAATACAGCATCCCGCGCAGCATTTTTTCCTTCTCAGTCATGGTCATTCCTCCCGTAAATTCCGCCTTCCGGCGCACTGTGTCTCATCTTACCACACATCCGCGCGCAGCACAACCGCAGCCGCAGCGGTCAGTTCCGCTGCGGCTGCGGTCTGCTTTCTTCCCCGCGTATCTTACTCCTTCGGCTGCTTGACGGCGAAAATGTGCATCGCCATGCCGAGGCCCGTCACGCCGCAGAACACGCGGTGCATGACGCGCGCCTGCTTCGGGCCGATTTTCTTGGCCGCGGCGTGCGTGTAGTTCAGGCCGAGGATGCCTGAGCCGATGACCGACCCGCTGACGACGGCGGGCACGTCCGTCTTGCCCGTTGCAAACGCCTGCACCGTGTGTACGCCCGCGCCGAGGCACAGCAGCCCCGCGCCCGCGCCGTGGATGAGCATACGCAGCTTGTAGTGTGCTTTGCCCCACTTCGTGTGCTTGAGCACGGCCTCCGCGCCGTCGATGGCGTAGCCCGCCACGCCGATCCACGGCCAGATTTTCTGGTACTTGCCGAGGGTGTTCATGATCTTGCAATCACATTTTTTCATGGTCGAGTGCCTCCTGAGCATTCATTTTTGGTTCTATCTGCAGCCCGGCGCGCAGCCGGGACAGGGCTTCGGGGTCATTTTCCACCTCGCGCGTGACGAGCACGACGAGCTGCGCGTCCGTGCAGCCGCTCACCGCCGCCAGACAGTCGAGCAGCCGCAGCGTCGCCGCGGCATACCGCACGGGAAAGACCACGTCACGGTCGTCGAGCGCGTCCATGCCGTGCCGCCAGACGATCGTCTGCGCGAGGCATGTCTGCTGCACGGGCGTCATTCTGGGCGGCGGGCAGGCAGGGAGCGCCGCCGCGCGCCGCAGCAGCTCCGGCCAGCGGGCATCGAGCGGCTCCGGGGACACGAACGCCGCCGTCAGCGCCGCCGGCAGCATGGGCTCCGGCGCTGCATCGCCCGTCACCCCCGGCACATCCCCGGCGGCCAGCGCCGCGATGCGGTGCCGGTCGAGCAGGCGCTGCGCTGCGCACGCGAAAGCGCGCGCGGCCGCGAGATTTTCATACGCCGTGTGCTCCGGCCGCGCCAGCAGCGCAAGCACCCGGTCGCGTACCGCCGTGACGGCGGCCGTCAGCCGCCGCTCACGCACGCTAGGCACATACCCGTCGTCCGGCAGCGGCGCGGAGACAAAGCGCAGGGGCGCGGAGCGCTCCAGCAGCCGCCGCGCGGCCTCCGGGCACGCGAGTGATAGCCCCTGCTCCACCCGGTCGCACAGCAGCACCTCCCAGCGCGGAAAATCCCGGCACGTACGGCACAGGCTCTGCTCGCCGAGCGTGCGCTGCAGCTCACACAGGCCGTCGGCACACAGAAACGGGCAGCGCCCGTCCGTCTGCGCAAAGTACGTATCGCCCTCGCTGTCTACGCGCAGCACGCGCCGCAGCTTTGCCGCCAGCGGATGCTGCAAGCGCAGGTAAGCGTCCTGCGCGTCCGGATCGACAACGATCTCCCACGCGGCGCAGCACGTCTGCGGACATGCCCCGGCCAGGCACCGGAACGCAGCGTAATCATCGGGTCGGGTCTGGTACATGGCGGCCTCCTTGCGCGTATTTTTTCTATTGTAACACATCGCGCGCCGCAGGAAAAGGGACGTTCGGCACTCCCGTGCGCAAAAAAACAGACGGACACCGAAATGTCCGTCTGTCTGTTGGTTTTTTGACCGGCCGGCAGCTTACTGCTTGACCAGATCCATAAGGTTAATGATGCCGCGCGGGCAGATATCGGCGCAGTGGCCGCAGCCGACGCACTTGTCATAGTCGATCGTGGACACGAAGTTCTCGATCTTGATGGCTTCTGCCGGGCACTCGCGCTGGCACTTCATGCAGCCGATGCAGCCGACGTCGCAGATCTTGCGCGTGACGGCGCCCTTGTCCTGATTGCGGCAGCCGACGAGCACAGCCTGCTTATACGGCACCTTCTCGATGATTTTCTTCGGGCAGGCATCAGCGCAGGCCATGCAGCCGACGCACTTGTCGCGGTCGACCTTGGCAACGCCGTTGACGATGTGCATCGCGCCGAACTTGCAGGCTCTGGCGCAGTTGCCGAGGCCGATGCAGGCGAAGCGGCACTCCTTGTTGCTCTTGCCGCCGAACAGCATGGCAGCCTGGCAATCCTGGGGCCCTTTGTAGTTGAAGCGCTTGACGGCGACGCCCTCCGCGCCGGAGCACGGCACGAACGCGACCATCTTCTCCTCCGCACCGGCGGAGACGCCCATGATCGCAGCGATCTTGTCGGCAGCTTCCTGGCCGCCGGCGACGCAGCAGTTGACCGGAGCCTGACCCGCCGCGACCGCAGCGGCATAACCGTCGCAGCCGGGGTAGCCGCAGCCGCCGCAGTTGGCGCCGGCGAGGCACTCACGCACGGCCTCCTGCTTGGGGTCAACTTCCACATGGAAGATTTTAGCGGCGAACGCCAGCAGCGCGCCGAAAACAGCGCCCATGATGCCGAGGACGGCGATCCCTTCGAGAATCAAAGTAAAATCCATATTTCAGCCCTCCTTAGCCGATCTTCATGCCGGAGAAGCCCATGAAAGCCAGGGCCAGCAGACCGGCGGAGACGAGGCAGATCGGGAAGCCCTCAAAGCTCTCCGGATAGTCGGCAAACTCGAGCTTCTCGCGCACGCTTGCGAACAGGCAGATGGCGAGCATGAAGCCGAGACCGCCGAACACGCCGTAGACCACGCTCTGCACAAAGCCGAAGCTGTACTGCGTGTTGAGCAGCACGACGCCGAGCACGGCGCAGTTGGTGGTGATCAGGGGCAGGTAGATGCCGAGCGCGGAGTACAGGGACGGGATAGACTTTTTGAGGAACATCTCGATGAACTGCACGAGCGCGGCGATGACGAGGATGTAAGCGATCGTCTGCAGGAAGCCCAGGCCGAGCTTGACGAGCAGGCAGTTGACGAGCCAGCAGATGGCGGACGCCAGGCCCATAACGAACGTGACGGCGAGGCCCATGCCGGCGGCGGTGTCGATCTTGCTCGAGCAGCCGAGGAACGGGCAGCAGCCGAGGAACTGCGAGAAGATGAAGTTATTCGTCAACACGGCGCTGAGGATGATGGCAAAAATACTGGTCGTAGAACTCATGTTATGCCGCCTCCTTTTCCTGCGCTGCGAGCGCTTTTTCCTTGGCTTCCTTCTTCTCGGCAGACTTGCGCAGCGCGTACTGCATGAGCGCAATCAGGCAGCCGAGGGTGATAAAGCCACCGATCGGGAGCGTAAGCACGAGCGCGCCGTACTCGGACGGGAAGATCTGAATGCCGTTGCCGGTGCCGATGACACCGTCGATGGTGTTGATGATGCCGGTGCCGAACGAGCCCTTGCCGAGCAGCTCACGGATGACGCACATGGCGATGAGCACGAGCGTGTAGCCGAGGCCCTGGAAGATGCCGTCGAAGAACGACGGGCCGACGGGGTTTTTCTGGCAGAACGCCTCGGCGCGGCCGATGATGATGCAGTTAACAACGATCAGCGGGATGAACACGCCCAGAGACGCGCTCAGCGCGGGAACGTAGGCCTGCAGCAGCAGGTCAACGATGGTGACGAAGCCCGCGATGACCAGCACGAAGATGGCCAGACGGATATCGTTCGGAATGACTTTGCGGATGAGGGAAATGACCACATTGCAGCAGGTCAGAATGACGAGCACGGACAGGCCCATGCCGATGCCGTTGAAGAGGCTGGTCGTGATGGCCATGGTGGCGCACATGCCGATGAGCTGCACGAGGACCGGGTTATTGGTAATGAGGCCTTCCTTGAACTGTTGTTTGATATTCATGTTTCAGCCCTCCTTAACCCAGCGACTTGGCCGCGTTGATGACGGTCTGCACTTCGGTAACGACGGCGCGGGACGTGATCGTCGCGCCGGAGATGGCGGTGATGTCGCCGCCGTCTTTGGCAAGCTTCATACCGTCGCCCTGGCCGACGAGGTTGTCGCGCCAGGCGCCGTCGTTCGTGTCCGCCGCCTTGGCGCCGAGGCCGGAGGTCTCGGAGTGCTTGGTGACGTACACGCCGGTGCAGTTATAATCATCGTCCAGGCCGACGACCATGGTGATCATACCCTGCGCGCCGGAGAACGTGGTCTCGGCGACATAGCCGGTCGGCTGGCCGCCGGTGGTGGCGGTGCTGAGCTTGGTGATGGTGCCGTCGTTCTCAAAATCGGCCTGCTCGGTGTATTCGTCGGCCGCAAGAACGTTGGCATATGCTTTCTTGGTCGTCTCGGCCGCGCGCATGGCGATGGTGTCCTTCGTCAGCTCATTGACGAGACCGAGGGCCAGCGCCATGATGGCGGACACGGCAAAGAGCACGAGCGCGAGTTTGATGATCTGGCCGCCGCCGGATTTCTTTTCAGTCTTTTCAGCCATTTGCAGCAGCCTCCTTTGCTTCTTTCTTCGCAGCCTTTGCAGCGGCCTTCTTGGCCTTGACGTCCTCGCGGCTGACGCCGAACTGACGGCGCTGGGTGTGCTTGTCGAACATCCACGCGCAGCAGTTCATGATGAGGATGGCAAAGGAAACGCCCTCCGGGAAGCCGCCGAACACGCGGATGAGCACGGTCAGCGCGCCGCAGCCGACGCCGTAGATGATGCGGCCGGGAGCGGTGACGGGGCTGGTGCTGTAGTCGGTCGCCATGAAGAACGCGCCGAGCAGCAGGCCGCCGGACAGGAGGTTGTCGAGCATCCACTCGACGTGGGTGTAGCCGCCGCCATTTTTGCTTCCGAAGATGAGCGTCAGCAGCGCGACGGTGCCGATGAACGACACGGGGATGTGCCAGGTGATGACCTTGCGGCACAGCAGGTACACGCCGCCGATGAGCAGCGCGAGCGCGCTGACTTCGCCGAGGCAGCCGGGCATCGTGCCGAGGAACATGGACTTATAAGTAAAGTACTGCGGCAGCGCCTCGCCGGCCTTCATGTAGCTGAGCGGGGTAGCCATGGTGGCCGCATCCGCGCCGATGACGGACGTCAGGCTGCCGGGCACGACCCAGGTGGTCATGAACAGCGCGTAGGAGGCGAGCAGGAACGCACGGCCGGCGAGCGCCGGGTTGAGGAAGTTCTTGCCGATGCCGCCGTAGAGCTGCTTGACGACCACGATGGCGAAGAACGCGCCGATGATCGGCAGCCACCACTTGCAGTTGGCCGGCAGGGTGTACGCGAGCAGGATGCCCGTGACCACGGCGGACAGGTCGCCGATGGAGTCGGGCTTTTTCATGAGCTTGCGGTAAGCCCACTCAAAGAACACGCACGACACGATGGACACGGCCAGCGGGATGAGCGCCTGCGCGCCGAACTGCCACACGCCGACGCACAGCGCCGGGAGCAGGGCGATGATCACGTCGAGCATGATCTCGCGCGTGCCGCGCTTGGCGCGAACCTGAGGCTGATAGGCAGCGTCAAAGGTATATTCTTTCGGTGTCATTTCGTTTCAGCCTCCTTTGCAGCGGCTTCCGCGCGGGCCTTTTCTTCGGCCGCGCGGGCGGCGAAGAGGAGCTTCGCGGTCTTGAAGGTATGGGTCAGGGGCAGACGGCCCGGGCAATTGTACGAGCAGCTGCCGCACTCGAAGCAATCGAGAATGTGGTACTTCTGCATATTCTCGAAGTCGCGCTTCTGATAGTACTTATACATGTACAGCGGCTCGAGCTTCATCGGGCAGACGGTCAGGCACTTGCCGCAGTGGATGCACGTCGGGTTCTCGACGGAGCGGTCTTCCTTGTCGGTGAAGAACAGGATGCCCGCGGTGCCCTTGATGTTGGGCGCCTCGAGATTCGTGGCGATCAGGCCCATCATGGGGCCGCCGAGGACGATCTTCTTCGGCTCGACGACGAAGCCGCCGCACTGCTCGACGATGTAGCTGAACGGAGTGCCGAAGCGGCACTGCAGGTTGTAGGACTTATCGCCCATGGCGCTGCCGGCAACGGTGAGGACACGCTCGATGCTGGGCATGCCTTCGTAGCAGGCGCGGTAGATGGCGTAAGCCGTCTGGGTGCTGATGACGTTGCAGCCGACGCCGGACGGCAGGCCGCCGGGCTTGACCTCACGGTTCGTGATGGCCTTGATCTGCATCTTCTCAGCGCCCTGCGGGTACTTGACGTTCTCCGGCACGATCTCCACGCCGTACTGCGCGGGGTTTTTGGACAGGAGCAGGTCGATGGCGTCCTGCTTGTTCTTCTCGATGCCGTAGTAAGCCTTGTCGAGGCCGGACGCGATGCGCGCCAGCTCGATGCCCTTGAGCAGCTCCTCGGGGTGGTTCTTCATGGTCAGGTGGTCGCCGTTGAGGTACGGCTCGCACTCTGCGCCGTTGATGATGAGGGTATCGACTTTGCCAAGGCCGCCGCGGATCTTGAACGCGGTCGGGAACATGGCACCGCCGTGACCGACGATACCGGCCTCGCGGATGCGGTCAAGGATGGCTTCGGGATCCTTCATCTGCTCGGGCGTCAGGGGCGCGAGATCCGTGCAGGGGGTGTCCTGGAAGTCATTTTCGATCACGATCGCGGGGATCATATCGCCCAGGGGGTGGGGTCTCGGCTCGATGGCGATCACCTTGCCGGAGACCGTCGCGTGGATGGGAGCGGAGACGGGTGCCGGATTGTCAGCGATCTTCTGACCCATCTTCACATAATCGCCCACCGCGACCAGCGGTTTGCAGGGTGCGCCGATATGCTGCATCATCGGGAGCACGACCTGCGGCGGAGGAGCAATGACGGTCACCGGGACATCCGGCGCCTTCATGTAGTTGGGATGAACTCCGCCATGAAACTTAAAGGGCATTTGCATCACCTCTCTATTTTTTGACCCACATATATTAGCACGCCAACCTAATTTCGTCCACCAAAAATGGCGGAAAAACATCAAATTGTACTAATTTAAATATTAACGAACCTGCAAAAAAGCTGACAAATCCAACATTTCCGGAAACTTTGCAACATTTTGTGCATATTGGCTGGATTTTTCGCCGCCGCGGTCCGCGGCGCGGAAAAAATTCTGTGTTCGGGACTTAACAAGCGGGGAAAAATCCTGTAAAATAGATAGCAAATGCGCTGCCGGCGCGCCGCCGGCAGAAAGGAGGCCACGTTATGCTGACACCCTGGGCGGATACGCTCGACCGCGCGCAGCCCCTGCCGGAGTATCCCCGGCCGCAGATGGTGCGCGACAGCTACCTGAATCTCAACGGCCCGTGGAGCTACGCGATCACGACGAGCGCGAACAAGCCCGCGCAGGCCGACGGCACGATCCTTGTGCCCTTCTCGCCCGAGAGCGAGCTGTCCGGCGTGGGACACGTCCTGCAGCCGGAGGAATATCTGTGGTACATCCGCACGGTCACGCTGCCGGACGGATTCAACGTCGGCCGCGTGCTGCTGCACTTCGGCGCGGTCGACCAGACCGCGACCGTGTGGTGCAACGGCGTGGAGCTGGCCACGCACACGGGCGGCTACCTGCCGTTCACGGTGGACATCACCGAGGTGCTGGCCAAGGAAAACACGATCCTTGTGTGCGTGCGCGACGCGACGAACAAGTCCCAGCTCCCGCGCGGCAAGCAGACGCTGCACCCGCACGGCATCTGGTACACGCCGCAGAGCGGCATCTGGCAGACGGTCTGGCTCGAGAGCGTGCCGCAGAACTACATCCGCTCCCTGCACGTGACGCCGCTGTTTGACGCGCATCAGGTGGAGATCACCGTCGAGGGCGAAGGTCAGTGCATGATCGACCTCGAGGGCAAGCGCTTCACGTTCCCCGCGGGCGTGCCGGCGCACGTGCCGGTGCAGTCATTTCGCCCCTGGTCGCCGGAGCACCCGACGCTCTACCCCTTCAGCGTGACGCTCGGGGACGACACGGTCTACAGCTACTTTGCCATGCGCAAGTGCAGCGTCGAGACGGACAAGGACGGCGTGCGCCGCCTGTTTCTCAACGGCAAACCGTATTTTCACAACGGCCTGCTCGACCAGGGCTACTGGCCGGACGGACTCTACACCGCGCCGAGCGACGACGCACTCGTCTACGACATCCAGCTGGCCAAGGACATGGGCTTCAACATGCTGCGCAAGCACATCAAGGTCGAGTGCGACCGCTGGTACTATCACTGCGACCGGCTGGGCATGCTCGTCTGGCAGGACATGCCCTGCGGCGGCAGGCGCTACGACCCGCTCATCGTCTCGACCCCGCTCGTGACGGGCTGGCACCTCGACGACAGCTGGTATCCCCTCTTCGGCCGCACGAACGTGACGGCGCGCAAGGCGTTTTTGAACGAGCTGCGTGACATGGTCACCACGCTCTACAACCACCCGTGCATCGCCGTGTGGGTGCCGTTCAACGAGGGCTGGGGCCAGTTTGACAGCCAGACGGCCGTGCAGGTCATCCGGTCCGTGGACAAGACGCGCACGATCGACCCGGCCAGCGGCTGGCACGATCAGGGCTTCGGCGATGTGCGCAGCCTGCACGTATATTTCCAGAAGTACAGGTTCCAGCCCGATAAGCTCGGCCGCGCCACGCTGCTGTCGGAGTTCGGCGGCTATATCCACCGCGTCGAGGGCCACGCCATCGGCGGCAAGAGCGTCGGCTACAAGACGTGCGACGCCCCGCTCTCGCTCGAGTACGCGCTCCAGGCGCTCTATGACGAGCAGATCCGCCCCGCCATCGCGCAGGGCCTCAGCGCCGCGGTGTACACGCAGCTGAGCGACGTGGAGCACGAGCTCAACGGTCTCGTGACCTATGACCGCAGCATCGTGAAGCTCCCGGTGCAGACACTGCACAAGATCTTTTATATCGAAAACGAGTGAAAAAAGGCCGCCCGCTGCGATCGCAGCGGGCGGTTGGTTTTTCTGTTTTGGGAGCGCTCAGTACGCCACGCCCCAGTAGATCATGCACTTGGCGGGCTTGCCGCACACGGGGCACACATCGTCGAGGTGCTCCTGCTCAAACGGGATGCAGCGGCTGGACATGCCGGCCTTGTCCTTCATCTCGAGCTCGCAGGCGAGGTCGCCGCACCACATGGTCTTGATGAAGCCGCCGTTTTTCTCCTGCAGTTCCTTGGCCTCGGCCAGCGAGTGCGCGGCATAGGTGTGCTCGTCGAGGTTGCGCTTGGCCTTGTCGAACAGGCCCTGCTGCACGGTCTCGAGCAGCTCAGGGATGCGCGCCTCCAGCTCGTCGAGCGCGACGGTGATCTTCTCGCCGTTGTCGCGGCGGACGGCGACGCAGCGGCCGGCCTCGATGTCCTTCGGGCCGATCTCGACGCGCAGCGGCACGCCCTTCATCTCCCAGTTGGCGAACTTCCAGCCGGGGCTGTTGTCGCTGAAGTCGCCCTGCGCGCGCAGGCCGGCGGCCTTCAGGCGCGCGACGAGCTCCTCGGCCTTCTCGGTCACGCCGGGCTTGTGCGCCGCGATGGGCAGCACGATGACCTGGATCGGCGCGATGTGCGGCGGCAGGACGAGGCCGCTGTTGTCGCCGTGGGTCATGATGAGGCCGCCGATGACGCGCGTGGACAGGCCCCACGAAGTCTGGTGCGGGTAGACCTGCTGGTTGTTCTTGTCGGTGTAGGTGATGTCGAACGCGCGGGCGAACCCGTCGCCGAAGTAGTGGCTCGTGCCGGACTGGAGCGCCTTGTGGTCGTGCATCATGCACTCGATGGTGTAGGTGTTCTCGGCGCCGGCGAACTTCTCCTTGTCGGTCTTGTTGCCGCGGATGACGGGCATGGCCAACTCCTGCTCGCAGGTCTCAGCATAAATTTCGAGCATCTGCAGCGTCTCCTTGCGGGCCTCGGCCTCAGTGGCGTGCAGGGTGTGGCCCTCCTGCCAGAGGAACTCACGCCCGCGCAGGAACGGACGGGTGGTCTTTTCCCAGCGCATGACGCTGCACCACTGGTTATACAGGCACGGCAGGTCGCGCCAGCTGTGCACGATGTGACTCCAGTGCTGGCAGAAGAGCGTCTCGGACGTCGGGCGCACGCACAGGCGCTCCGGCAGCTCCTCGCTGCCGCCCATCGTGACCCACGCGCACTCGGGCGCGAAGCCCTCGACGTGATCCTTCTCCTTCTGCAGCAGGCTCTCGGGGATCAGCATCGGCATGGCCACGTTCTGGTGGCCGGTCGCCTTGAACTTGCCGTCGAGTATCTTCTGGATGTTCTCCCAGATGGCGTAGCCATACGGGCGCATGATGAACAGGCCCTTGACATCGGAATAGTCCACGAGCTCCGCCTTGATGCACACGTCGGTGAACCACTGGGCGAAGTCGACTTCCATATCGGTGATCTGCTCGACCTTCTTTTCTTTGGCCATAAGCGCAACACTCCTCTGTATGCCGCGCAGAGATCCCGCGCGGGCGTATTCATAATGTATGGGGTAACTTATATAGTGTATAGAATCCGCCGCCGCTTGTCAAGCGCCAAGCAGCTCCTGCACCGCGAAAATTCCGATCATGACGGCGATGAGAAAGTACATCACGACCGCGGCGACGGAGTGCCGCGCCGGCCGGCGGTCAAACAGCTGGCCCACGCACCAGAACACGAGCAGGCCGGTGCCGATCCAGTAGACCGGGTTGAGCGCGACGGCCATGACCGTCACCTCCACGATCAGCAGTGCGAACACCGCGATCTGCCACGTGCGGATGCGCCGCGCGCGGCTGTTGCAGTAGATCTCGCGCCAGGCATCTGAAAGCTCGCGGCGCTGGCGGCGGAAAAACGATTCGCGCGGCTTTTTCGGCGCGGCCGCCTCGGCCGGGGTCTCGGGCGTTTCGGCCGCCGTTTCGACGGTTTCGGCCACGGTTTCGGGTTCCGTTTCGACGGTTTCGGCCGCGGTTTCGGGTTCCGTTTCGGTGTAGGGGCGCTCTTGTTCCATGCGTTCCACTCCTTTCCGGTTTTTCGGAAAACCGGTCCTTTTTCCTCAGGATACCCCGCCGCAGAGCGCCTGTCAAGGGCCGGATCGCGGCCGAAAAGTGCATTTCGGGCTTGACCGCACACCATTCGTGCAATATAATGTGTAAATTAGAGATGCTATTTCAAGATGCAATTGAACCCCTTGGAGGTGACCATCTATCAACAGACAGAGTTACATGGCGGAAATCAGCAGCCTGCTTGGCCTGATTACCGACGACAATACCCGTCAGGCGCTCATCGCGCAGATGGAGAACATGTTTGACAACGCGCCCGATGAGGAGCGCCTCATTCAGGAGATCGGCAACCCGACGAAGGTGGCCGTTGCCCTCATCCGCTACGCCGACAGCGGCAAGATCACGCCGGCCGCCGCGCCCGTGGTCGCGCCCGAGCAGGTGCAGCCCAAGCGCGCGCCGCAGCCGCGCCCGCGTGCCGAGCAGTACCGCCCTGCCGCTGCAGCCGCCGCGCAGACTCCCGCCTCGGCGATGTCGTTTCAGGGCATCCCGGAGGAGCCGGCCGCCGCGCCCGTGCTCGACGGTCAGTTCTCGTTTGACGAGCAGCCCGAGGAAGGCTACTATGATGAGCAGCCCGCCGACGACGGCTACTATGACGAGCAGCCCACGGACGACGGCTACTACGACGAGCAGCCCACGGACGACGGCTACTACGACGAGCAGCCCGCCGGTGACGACGGCTACTACGACGAACAGCCCGCCGGTGACGACGGCTACTACGACGAACAGCCCGAAGGCGATTATGATGACCCGAACTACGCCACCGACGGCGAGGAAGGGTATTATGACGAGGCCTATTACGAGGACGAGCCGGCCTACAAGACGAACGTCTTTCTGGCGATCCTCTACACGCTCGGCGCGATCGTGATCGGCGTGCCGGTGCTGGCCGTGCTGCTGGTGCTGGATCTGGCCGTGCTGGCCATCGGCGTCGCGTGCGGCGCCGGCGGCGTGGGCCTGATCGCAACGGCCTTCATCGGCCTGCCCATGGTGGCGGATATGCTCATCCTGCTCGGCGGCGGCGCCGCCGTGATCGCCATCGCGCTGGTCGTGATCTGGCTGGCCATCTGGCTGTTCATCCGCATGGTCATCGGCTGGGTCCGGCTGCTTGTGCGCCTGGGTAAGCGCTGGTGCAGAAAGGAGATCGCCGCATGAAAAAAGCCTGGAAAACCATTCTCATCATCGCGCTGTGCATCCTGATCGTCGGCGAGATCGTGCTTGGCGTCGGTCTTGCGACCGGCGGCAGCCCCGACCGTATCTGGGAAGCGGCGTATGAGCACTACGACATCGGTGCGATCTTCGCCCTCATCAAGTCCTCCGGCATCGCGGACCTGCTGGCGAGCATCGGCCTGTAAGAAAAGCAAAACATGAGGCGGCGAGCATGGCTCGCCGCCTCATTTCATTTTATTTCATTTTAAAGAGCAGCACGCCGCCCGTCATCAGCGCGAGCCCCGCCCACTTGCTCCAGCCGAAGGCGAGCTTTTCCGTGCCCATGATGCCGAAGGCGTCGATGGCCGCGGCCGCAGAAAGCTGCGCGATGAGGATCGTCGCCACGGCGAGCGTCGGGCCGAGCCTGCCCATGCCGAGCATGACCGTGACCGTGATGGCCAGCGCCAGCACACCGCCGAACCAGCAGTATTTCGGCGCGGCACCCAGCGCGGCAAAGCTACCCGTGCGCCAGAACACCAGCACCAGCAGCGACAGCACCGCCGCCACGCACTGCACGAAGGCATTGGTCTCCATCGTACCGATGTGTTCGCTCAGGCGCGTGTTCATCACGCCCTGAATGCTCATCGCCGCCCCGGCGAGGATGCACGCGAGAAATCCACCCAAAATTCATCGGCTCCTTCCGAATAATCCTTGCACTGCCGCGCGGAATGTGTTACACTGTGTCGTACTGAAAAACATTTGCCCGCAGCACGCGAACAAAGGAGGGGCTGTTTATGGCCGCAGGCAGCAAACCGAAATACTATCTCGTGGAGGCGAGCGTCCTGCCCGAGATTTTTGCCAAGGTGATCGAGGCCAAGGAGCTGCTCGAGACCGGCCAAGTGCGCACGGTGGCGGACGCCGTGGCGCGCGTGGACATCAGCCGCAGCGCGTTTTATAAATACAAGGACTTCGTGTCCCCGTTTCAGGACATGTCGCGCGGCCATCTCGTGACGTTCAACCTCGAGCTGCTCGACCGGCAGGGCGTGCTGTCGTCCGTCCTTGCTATTTTTGCCGAAAACGGCGCAAATATACTCACCATCAACCAGAGCATTCCGACGAGCGGCGTCGCCCCGGTGACGATCACGGCCGCGACCGAGAACATGCAGACGACGATGGAGGCGTTCATGGCGGCGCTCAAAGCGGCCGAGGGCATCATCCGCGTGCACCTCATGGCCGGCTGAAGAAAAAAGCAAACGAAAAAGCATCCCCGGATCGACACGATCCGGGGATGTCCGTCCGTTAAAAAGTCCGTGCCGAACTTTTTAACAGACGGACAGCAAAATCGGATTCGAGGCGGGCCTTCCCCCCTCGAGCTCCCCCGTTGCTCTGTCCGCTTTGCACTTGCGCGCAGGTTCCAACAGTTTTACAGCCCCGGGCCAATTACGGTCCGGGGCTGTTTTCGCTTCATATCGATTTATCTTTTCACTCGAGCAGCTGCGCGCGGCCGCCGTGCAGGCGGATCTTCCCGGCGCAGAAGCGCTTGACCGCCTCAGGCAGCAGCTTCCACTCCGCGTCAGTGAGCACGCGGCGCTTGAGCGTCGTGAGATCGTCGTCCTCAAGCACGGGCACGGCCTTTTGCAGCAGCACCGGGCCGACGCCGCCGTTCTCGTCCACGAGGTACGCCGTCGCCCCCGTGACCTTCAGGCCGCGGGCGAGCACCGCCTCATGCACCGCGTCGCCGCGCAGCGTCTCAAACGCCGGGATGAGCGACGGCTGCACCGCGATGACCTTGTTGTGGAAGCTCCTGGCCGTCTCGCGGCCGACGCCGGGATAAAACCCCGCGTTGATGACGAGCTCGATGTCCATGTCCTTGAGCTTGTTGCGGATGGCCATGTCGTACGACGTGTCGTTCGGGAACATGGCCGGCTCGACGACGACGGTCTCGATGCCGGCGTTGCGCGCGCGCTTGAGCGCGTAGGCATTGGCGTCGGACGAGATGACGGCGACGAGCTGCAGCTCCGGGATCTCGCCGAAGAACACGGAGTCCAGCAGACTTTGCAATTTTGTTCCCTTGCCGGAAACCAGAACAGCACTGCGGATCATTTTGCTCGTTTACTCCTTCCCAAGCAGCCGTGCGGCCGTGGCGCGGTTATTGTCCTCCTGACGGTTGAGCAGCTCGGTGCGGCGGCGCAGCTCCTCGCCTCTGCCGGCGAGCGCGACGGCCGAATCGATCAAGTCGGACAGGTCCTTCTCGTTGAGCGCCTCGAACTGCATATAGTTATTCTGCTCGACATAGTCGAGAAACGCCGTGACCTTCGGGTCATAGGCAACGCCGATGAGCGGCACGCCCTGTCCGGCGGCAAAGATCAGTCCGTGCAGCCGCATGGACACGACCGTCGTCATGCGCGAGAGCACGCCGATGACCTCGCCGGTGGACATCTGCTCGTCGATCATATAATACGGGATGCTCAAATGCTCCGTGACGAGCCGGCTGGCCTCGCCGTCGGTGCGGAAATTGATGCTGAGGAACACCGGCGTCAGGCCGTATTTCAGGTAGGCGTACACAGCGCCGGCGGCGAACACGGTGGTCTTTTCCTCAATACCGGGCCACTTGCGCAGCACGAAACCGATGTACTTGCCGTCCGGGTCCATATCGTGCTCGCGCAGGATGCGGTCGATGCGGCTGCGCTCTGCGGCCGGCAGCGTGAGCGCGGGGTCGGACGCGAGGATGACCTCCGGGTCCGTGACGCCGAAATCGCTGAGCGTCTCGCGGCTGTCCGGCTCACGGAGCGTGATCTTGTCGACGCAGTCGTTGATGATGCGCGCGGCGAGCTGCCGGTCGCGCTCATAAACGATCGGGCCGATGCCGCAGCCGTACATCTGCACCTTGCAGCCGCAGCGGTGCGCCATGCGGATCGTGCCGAGATAATACCATAAACTCAGCCGGCTCGTGACGTCCTGCATGAGGCTGCCGCCGCCGCTGATAAACAGCTGGCTGCGGCGCAGGATGCGCCGGATGGCGAAAAGACGAAACCGGTGACAGGCGTTGACGCCGCAGGCGCTGCGCGTGTCCTTCGGCCGGCGGGAGAGCACGGTCACGGGCATATGCGGGTCGATGCGGCGCATCTCGCCGATGATGGCCTGCAAAATGGCGTCGTCGCCGGTGTTGCCGAAGCCGTAGGCGCCGCAGATGAGCACGCCGTCGCGCACACCGTCGCGCCGGTTGCGCTCCATGCGGAAGACCGCGTGGTAGATCTCCAGCTGGCGCAGGCCGGTGGCCTCCTCGGAAAAGTCGGCCTTGCCGCGCCGGTAGAGCGCCTCGCCCATCTCGCGGCGGTAGTTTTCGTCGAGCGCGTAGCGCGCGAGATAGGCCGCGAGCATGCGCACGTCGCCGGGTTCGATGAGCAGACCGGTCACGCCGTGCTCGATGATGGCCGGCACGCCGCCGACGTTCGAGGCGACGGTGGCCAGATGCGCGCGCGCGCCCTCTGGCAGCGCATAGGGAAACGCCTCCGACACGGACGAGAGCGTGTTGATATCGAGCGCGCCGTAGAAGCTGTCGAGGTCGTTGACCCAGCCGAGGAAGAACACGCTGTCCTCAAGGTTCAGCTCCTTTGTGAGCGCCTCGAGCTTTTTACGCTCCTTACCGTCGCCCGCGATGGCAAGGCGCAGCTGCGGGCAGGCCTTTTTGGCCAGCGCCACTGCGCGCAGGAGCGTCGGGATATCCTTCACGGGGTCGAGCCGGGCGGCAATGCCCGCGATGACGTCGCCCTCATGCACGGTATAGCCGAACTGCGCGAAATACGCCGCGCGATCGGTCTTGGGCACGACGTGGGAAAAGTCGAGCCCGTTGTAGATGGAAAAGAGCCGGTTCGGCTCAAAGCCGCGGTCGATGAGCCGCTGGCGGATGGGGTCGGACACGCACACGCGGTAATCGAGTTGGTGCAGAGCCCAGGTATTGAGCGTACCGTAGACGGCGCGGGCGAACGGCCGGCCGAGATAGTCGAGCCGGTAGTCGCTGTGCACGGTGCTGATGACCGGCACATGCAAATGCCGGCGCAGCAGCGCTCCGGTAACGTTTGCGAGCGCACCGTGGCAGTGCACGAGGTCATACTCCCCGTCGCGGATGATCCGCCTGAGCGCCCTGAGGTTTGCCAAAAAGCCCTTGCCAAGCACCATCGTCGGGATGCCGAGCGCGGCCGCGCCGTCGGCAAAATCACCGCCGCGGAAGCACACGAGCTGCACGTCGATGATCTGACCGAGATATTTCAGCAGGGAGTAAACATGCGTCCTGGCGCCGCCGGTGTCGCCCCCGCTGATGAGGTGGATTACTTTCACTTTGCCCTCCAAAGCACTTGTGCGCGCCGCGAAAACACGGTATAATGCGCTCGTACAGGTGCTGATACATTCCCGCGCGAAATCAAAGCGCGGATTCAGATTATTATACTGTATGATTCCACTATGGTCAAGTTTTGGAGGCCCGCAATGACGAAAATTTATCTGATCCGGCACGCGGAAGCGGAGGGCAACCTCTACCGCCGCATCCAGGGGCACTGGGACGGGAGTATCACCCCGCTCGGCCTGCAGCAGATCGACGCGCTCGCGCAGCGGTTCCGCCGCGAACACATCGACGCGCTCTACTGCAGCGACCTGTCGCGCGCGCGCGCGACGGCCGAGGCGATCACGCGCTATCATGACATTCCGGCCGTGGTCACGCCGCGCCTGACGGAGATCTGCATGGGCGTGTGGGAGGGCCGCGCCTGGGGCGATATCGAGCACGATTTTCCGGAGCAGATGCGCTGGTTCAACACCGACCCCGACCGCTGGTCCGTGCCCGGCTGTGAGCCGATCCGCGACGTGCAAAAGCGCATGAAGCGCGCCATAGAGGATCTCGCCGCGCGGCACGATGGGCAGACGATCGTCCTCGTGAGCCACGGCATGGCCATCCGCGCCTATCTGTGCACGGTGCTGGGCATCCCGAACAGCGAGATGGCCACCCTGCCCTACGGCGACAACACGTCCGTGAGCCTGCTGCTCGTCGACGGCGAGCGCACGACCGTGGAGTATTATAACGACAACCGCCACCTTCCGCCCGCACTGAGCACATTCGGCCGCCAGACCTGGTGGCGCGGCAGCGGCAGCGGCGCGGAGGATCTGCGCTATGAGCCGCTGCGCTTCCCGCACGACGAGGCGTTTTACCTCCAGTGCTACCGGGACGCCTGGCGCAACGTGCACGAGACGGACGAGGGTTTCGTGCCCGAGCTCTATGCCCGCAGCGCCGCCCGGCACGCGCAGGAGCATCCCGGCTCCGTCGTGCGCGTCCTGAGCGGGGACCGCGTCGTCGGCCTCGTCGAGCTCGACCCCGGGCGCGACGAGCAATCCGGCTGTGGCTGGATCAGCCTGCTGTATATGCTGCCGGAGTACCGCGGCCGCGGCTGGGCCATCCAGCTGCTGGGCTACGCGTTCTGGTTTTATGAAAATCACGACCGCGCGGCCGTGCGCCTGCACGTGTCGGAAAACAATGCCCGGGCCATCACGTTCTACCAACGCAGCGGCTTCGTGCAGATCGGGCGCGACCCCGGCGTGCGCGCACACCTGCTGCTCATGGGCCGGCTCATCCACAGGACGGTGACGCATGGAACGGTGTGATTTTCTGCCCGTCTCCGCCGAGGAGATGCACGAGCGCGGCTGGTGGTGGTACGATGCGCTCGTCGTCGGCGGCGACGCATATGTCGATCATCCGAGCTTCGGCACGGCGGTCATCAGCCGCGTGCTCGAGGCCGAGGGCCTGCGCGTGGCCGTGCTCGCGCAGCCGGACTGGCACGACGCGGAGGCCTTCCGCGCCATGGGCCGGCCGCGGCTGGGCGTGTTCATCGGCGCGGGCAATCTCGACTCCATGGTCGCGCACTACACGGCGGCCAAGCGCCGCCGCAGCGAGGATTTTTACTCCCCCGGCAAGCGCTCCGGCTGCCGGCCCGACCGCGCGGCCATCGTCTACTGCAACCGCGCACGCGAGGCCTTCGGCCCCGACATGCCGATCATCCTCGGCTCGCTCGAGGCGAGCCTGCGCCGCTTCGCACACTACGACTACTGGGACGATTCCGTCCGCCGCGCCATCCTCTTCGACGCCCCGGCCGACCTGCTGGTCTACGGCATGGGCGAGGCAGCGACGATCGAGATCGCCCACCGCCTGAAGAAAAAACAGTCTGTGCGCACGATGACGGACATCCCCGGCACGGGCTACATCACACGTGACCCCTCCGTGTGCAAATTTGACCACATCACGCTCCCGTCGTTTGAGGACGTGCGCGATGATAAGCGCCTCTATGCCGAGGCCACGCGCACCGAATACGCCGAGCACGACCCCATCCGCGGCCGCGCCATGATCCAGCCGTGCGAGGGGCGCTATCTGATCATCAACCCGCCCGCCATGCCGCTCGACACGAAGGAGCTCGACCGCGTGGCCGAGCTGCCCTATACCCGCGAGTGGCACCCCATGTATGAGCCGCTTGGCGGCGTGCCCGCGATCGAGGAGGTGCGCTTCAGCGTGATCCACAACCGCGGCTGCTTCGGCGGGTGCAGTTTCTGCGCACTGGCGTTCCACCAGGGCCGCATGATTACGAGCCGCAGCCACGCGAGCGTCATCCGCGAGGTCGAGGCCATGACGCACCACCCGCTCTGGAAGGGGTACGTGTCCGATGTCGGCGGCCCGTCGGCAAACTTCCGCCACCCATCGTGCCGCCAGCAGCTGGAGCGCGGCATGTGCCCGAACCGGCTGTGCCTCGCGCCGACGCCGTGCCCGAATATCGACGCCGACCACTCGGACTATCTCGCCCTGCTGCGCAAGCTGCGCCAGATCCCCGGCGTGAAGAAGGTGTTCGTGCGCAGCGGCATCCGCTATGACTACATGCTCTGCGACGATAACGACGCGTTCTTCCGTGAGCTCGTGCGCTACCACATCTCCGGCCAGCTCAAGGTCGCGCCCGAGCACTGCATCGACTCCGTGCTCGACTATATGGGCAAGCCCCACATCGGCACGTACGAGCGCTTCATGGACGAATACCGCCAGCTCAACCACAGGTATGATAAGGAACAGTACGTCGTGCCGTACCTCATGAGCTCGCACCCCGGCAGCACGCTCGCCGACGCCGTGGCCCTCGCGGAGTATCTCAACCGCCGCGGCCGCCAGCCCGAGCAGGTGCAGGATTTTTACCCCACCCCCGGCACGATCAGCACGTGCATGTACCACACCGGCATCGACCCGCGCACGATGCAGCCGGTCTACGTCGCCAAGACACCGCATGAAAAGGACATGCAGCGCGCGCTGCTGCAGTGGCGCCGGCCGGACAAGCGCCGGCTCGTCATTCAGGCGCTGCACGAGGCCGGGCGCGAGGATCTGATCGGCTTCGGCAAGGACTGTCTCGTCCGCCCGATGACCGACCGGCGCAAACCCGCCAGACCCGCCGAACCCCAGCCGCCCCAGCGCAAATACGGCAAGGTCTACGGCGGCGGCAAAAAGCCCGCGTCCGCCCGCGCCGCACAGAGCGGCAGGGCCGGAAAGTCCGCCAAATCCGGCAAACCCGGCCGGTCCGGAACGTCCGCCAAGCCGGGCGCGCCCCGCTCCGGCGGCAGGGGCACGCAGCCCCCGCGCGGGAAAGGCGGCCGCCGATGAGCTATCTCTTTCTCTACCTCGCCGCCATCAACATCATCGCCTTCGCCGCCATGGGCATCGACAAGGCGAAGGCCCGCGCCGGCAAATGGCGCATCGCGGAGGGCACGCTCTTCGCCCTCGCCGCGCTCGGCGGGGCGCTCGGCGGCACGCTGGGCATGCGCGTGTTCCACCACAAGACGAAACATAAGGAATTTCGCTTCGGCTTTCCCGCGCTGCTGTGCCTGCAGTGCGCGGCCGTGGTGTATCTTATTCTGATCTGGAAGCAGGTGCTCTGATATGACCCCCACCCTACTCGCCTATCAAATCGACCCGAAAAAACTCGGGAAAATGCAGATCGTGTGCCTGCGGCTCGGCATCCGGGTGCAGGCGATCGACCCGGCCGACTTCGGCCAGACGATCGGCGCGCTGGCCGGCGTGCTGCCGCGCGAGCCGGACGCCCCCGCCGCCCCGCTCCCGGGGGAGATGCTCGTCATGGCGCACTTTCGCCCCGGCCTGCTCGAGGGGATGCTGCAGGGATGGCGCGCCGCGCACATCCCGCCCGTCGCGCTCAAGGCCATGCTGACAGACACGAACGCCGCCTGGACGGCCCCCGCGCTCTATGCCGAGATCGCCAAAGAGCACGCCGCCATGCACAGCGGCGGCCGCGCGCACAAGGCGTGAAATTTCACGATTTACAGCAAAAAACCGATTGACAAGCGTTCACGCCTGTACTATGCTATGGACACAGGTGTGCACCTACCGGCAGTCAGGCGAGGAAAGTCTGACTGCTTTTGTATTTGCCGCCGACATTGCCAAGGGGTCCCGCCTATGAAACACAATCAGATCCGTCAAGTCGTTTTCCCGATCCTGGCCGCGCTCATCTGGGGCACCGCCTTCGTCGCGCAGGACGTCTGCGCCGACACGATCGGCACGTTCACGTTCAACGCCGTGCGCTATTTCATCGCCGTGCTCGCGCTGCTGGTGCTCATCGCGGTGCTGCATGCCGTGCATAAGGACCGCCCGCAGCCGACAGAGGCGGAAAAACGCACCGGGCGCAAACAGCTCTGGCTCGGCGGCTTTTGCTGCGGCACGGCGCTGGCCATCGCCTCGAACTTCCAGCAGGCCGGCATCACCGCCGGGACGGACGCCGGAAAGGCAGGCTTTCTCACGGCGCTGTACGTGGTGCTCGTGCCGGTGTTCGGCCTGTTTTTCAGGCGCAAGGTCAGCCTGCCGGTGTGGATCGCGGTCGCGCTGTCGGTCGTATCCCTGTACCTGCTGTGCATCAAGGGCAGCTTCCGCCTCGCCGCGGGCGACCTGCTCGTGCTCGTGTGCGCGGTGTGCTTTGCCGTGCACATTCTGGTCATCGACCACTTCGGTGCAACGTGCGACGGGGTGAAGCTCAGCTGCGTGCAGTTTCTGTTCGCGGGGCTGTGGTCGGCCGTGTGCATCCCGTTTTTCGAGCACGTGGACGCCGCCGCCCTGCTCTCGTGCGCGCTGCCGCTGCTGTACGTGGGCGTGTTCTCGTGCGGCGTGGGCTACACGCTGCAGATCCTCGCGCAGAAGGACTCCAACCCCACGGTCGTCACCATCCTGCTGAGCCTTGAGAGCGTGTTCGCCGTCATCGCGGGCGCGATCATTCTGCACCAGCACATGACCCCGCGCGAATACCTCGGCTGCGCGCTGATGTTCCTCGCCGTCGTCCTCGCGCAGATCCCGCTGCCGGCCAAGGCCGCCCGCGCGGGAAAATAAGCAAAACCCCGCCGGCCGGCGGGGTTTTTCCCATCCTGCCCACTTGTGCGCAAATGCCCCTTGCATTTTTGCCCAAATGGGGCTATAATTCTTGTCAAGAAATTCACAGAAAGTGTATGCATAAGGAGGTCGATTCCCCATGAAACTGACACCCGAACAACAGGCCGTGCTCGACGGCAGCAAGGGCGACGTCATGGCCAAGGTCATGAAAACGCTCGTCATGTACGGCGACGCCTTCGGCGCGGAAAAGATGGTGCCCGTCACGAGCACCTACGGCCACACGGTCATCAGCTTCGGCATCAACGCCATGAAGCCGGTCTACGACCTATATGACCAGCTGATCGAGGCCGGCGCGTTTTCCGAGCAGAAATTCACCGCCGACCCGCTCCCGCTCGACAAGAACGTCCCCTCGAACCCGCTGCAGGATCTGGTGTTCCACCAGTTCATGTATAAGCAGCAGGCGCGCTACGAGGCCCAGCTGAGAAAGCTCGGCATCCTCAGCGACAAGGATTACACCTGCACCTGCTACCTCGACGAGGTGGGCAACAAGCCCAAGCAGGGCGAGGTGCTCTCGTGGGCGGAGTCGTCCGCCGTGGTGTACGCCAACAGCGTGCTCGGCGCGCGCTGCAACCGCAACTCCGGCATGATCGAGCTCATGGGCTCTATCGCCGGCTGCGTGCCGTATTTCGGTTTCCTGACCGACGACGGGCGAAAGGCCGACTGGATCGTCGAGGTGCGCACGACGAAAAAGCCCGAGCCGCAGCTGCTCGGCTCTGCCATCGGCATGAAGGTCATGGAAAAAGTGCCGTATGTCAAGGGGCTTGACCAGTGGATCGGCACGGAGATCAATGAGGATGCCATCGCGTATCTCAAGGACTTCGGCGCGGCCACCGCGTCCAACGGCGCCGTGGGCCTGTACCACATCGAGCACCTCACGCCCGAGGCCGTGCAGCAGGGCGAGGCGCTCATCCGCGATGGCGCGCCCGTGTACGTCATCGACGACGCGGAGCTCCAGCGCGTGCGCGAAAGCTATCCGTGCGTGTGGAAGAACCTCAACGCCAAGCCGAAGCTGTGCTTCATGGGCTGCCCGCACATGACGCTCCACCAGCTCATCGACACGACCGAGCGCGTCGAGGCGAGCCTCCGGGCACACGGTCAGCGCAAGGTCTGCATCCCGACGGTGTTCACCGCCGCACCCGGCGTCATCGAGGAATTTGAAAAGACAGAGTACGCACCCCGCCTGCGCAACACCGGCGTCGTGCTCAGCTACATCTGCCCGCTCATGTACATGAACAACCCGCTCAGCAAAGCCATGCCCGTCATCACCTCGTCGAACAAGCTGCGCACGTACACGACCGCGCGCTACTACACCGAGGATGAGATCATCACCATGATTACGAAGGGGGCCAACTAATATGAAACAGTTTCAGGGCCGCGTCATCTGTCCCGGCACGTGCGAGGCGGAAGCCCTCGTGTCGCACGGCGGCTTCAACACGCTCGCCAGCTATCAGATGGCCTTGATGTTCCACGACAAGCAGGTCAAATGCGGCGACCAGAACAACCCCGACCTGTATAAAAAGCCGATGATCGGCAAGGCCCTGTGCCTGCCGGAGACGATCGGCTCGACCACCGGCGGCATGGTGCTCTACACGGCCTGCGCCTCCGGGCAGCAGCCGGCGTGCATGCTCTTTTCCAAGCACATCGACTCGCTGGCGGCCTCGGGCGCGATCCTCGCGTCCGTGTGGACGGACGCCGATATGCCGGTCATCGACTGCCTGGGCGACGAATTTCTCGCCGCCGTGCAGACGGGGCAGACCGTGCGCGTGCTCGACGGCGGCATCGTCGAGGTGGCATAACACTTTATGGAAAGGAAACGGGGCTGACCGGCCGGTCAGCCCCGTTTTTGCGCCATGCGTCGGAAGGCATTTCATCGAGGCGCGAATCATGCATCATTCCAAGATATCTGAGCCGCAGGGGAGCCCGAGGGGGCAAGGCCCGCTTCGGATGAGATCATGCATCGCCCCTGGCGATGCCTTCTCCTTGAGGAGAAGGCTTTCAACGTCCTTCAGCGCTGCCCCACCGCAGCCCGCGCATTGTCTTTTCCCGCCGCACGTGCTACAATTTATTATTCTCGTCTTGTCAGGAGGTGCCGCCATGCAGCCGCGATCCCGCCGCGCCGTCATCGTGCTCGATGCGCTGGGCCTTGCCGCGCTCGCGGCACTGTTCGTGCTCTGGTGCGTGCGCACGCCGGGTCTGTCCGTCCCAGGCGGCATCGCCGCCGGGTGCAGCGCGGCGCTGTTTGCCGCCGTGGGGCTGCGGTTCGTGCCCGCGTGGGTGCACTTCTGGCAGCGTGAGGGCGATGCGCCCGCCGCCGTTCCGGCGGCCGAACCCGCGCACATGGGCGCGCGCATTTTTGCTGCGCTGCTCGCGCTCGATCTCGTCCTGCTCCTGCTCACGTGGAGCGTCCGCGCCCTCGCCGGGCAGCCGGAAACGCTCGCGCAGGCGCTCGAATTCTGGCGCTGCACCGACAGCCAGCACTATCTTGACATCGCGCGCGACGGCTACATCGCCGCCGGCGACCCCGACCGCGTCGTGCAGCTCGTGTTCCTGCCGGGCTACCCGCTCGTGGTGCGCGCGGTGATGCGCCTCATTCCCTCGGACATCTGCGCGGGGCTGCTCACGTCGGCGCTGTGCTTCGCGGGCGCGGGGTGCATGATCTACCGGCTGCTGCGGCTCGACCTGCCGCACCGCGACGCCGTGCGCGCGCTGCGCTTTCTCGCGCTCGCGCCGGGGTGCTTTTTCTTCGCCGCGCCCATGAGCGAAAGTCTGTTTTTGCTGCTGACGGCCGCGGCGCTCTACCTCGCCCGCACGCGCCGGCCCATCCTCGGCGGGCTGTGCGGAGCCTATGCCGCGTTCACGCGCTCGCTCGGGCTGCTGCTGTTCGTGCCGCTGCTGTGGGAGCTCGTGCACGACGCCGTGCACCGCCGCCGGGTGGACGCCCGGCAGGTCGTCGGCGCGCTGCTCGTGCCGCTCGGCTTCGCGGCATATTGCTATATCAACTGGCGCGTATCTGGAAACCCGTTTCAGTTTCTCATCTACCAGCGCGAGCACTGGAACCAGCGCACGGGCCTGTTTTTCAGCACCGCCGCGTATCAGACGGACTATTTTCTGCGCAGTCTGACCACCGGCGGCTGGCGCGACGCGCTCGGCCTCTGGCTGCCGAACCTGATCGCGTGCTTTGCTGCGCTCGGCCTGCTGGCCGCGGCCGCGCCGAAGCTGCGCGCGAGCCAGACGGCGTGGTTTCTCGCGTATTACATCGTCGCCGTCGGCGCGACATGGCTGCTGAGCGCGCCGCGCTACCTGCTCGTGCTGCTGCCGGTGCCGCTGGCGCTGGCGCAGTGCACGCGAGCGCGCGCCGCCGGGCGCGTCCTCACCGCCCTGAGCGCGCTCTGCTCGCTCGGCTATCTCATCGCCTTTGCCCTGCGCTGGCAGGTGTGGTAAGGCGGCAAAAGAAGGCACATCCATCGTTCCGCTCAAAAAAGCGCAAATAAAGAAAGAGGGCCGCCTGCGTATTCCCAGGCAGGCAACCCATCGCAGCTGTAACTTCCGCCGTCCGGAAGCCGATTACAGAATTTTCGGAATGAGAAAGGCCAACAGCAAAAGCACAACGATCGCAATCATGATGTAGCCAAGCAGATTGAAAAAGAATTTCATGACATCATCCACTCACAATTCACGCAATTTCCGGTACTCCGGCAATCTCTGACCGCCGCCGGTACCGTCACAGAAAACACCTTTCAGGTATCACAGATCCGCGCAATGTGCAATCATAAATTGGGAATTTTTTCGTTTTTGGGACTTTTCTCGAGGCAGCCCCGCTTAAGTGTCCTTTTAATGGGACAGCAAATATGCTATCATCGAACCAAATCGCAAGGAGGGATCTTATGCTGCACCTGCTCTATGGCCCTGCCGCCAGCGGCAAGACCGACCTGCTCATGGGGCGCATCCGCACAGCCGTCGCGGCGCGCACGCCGGGGCAGGTGCTGCTCGTGCCGGAGCAATACAGCCACGAGGCCGAGCGCGCGCTGTGCGCCGCCTGCGGCGACAGCCTGAGTCTGTACGCCGAGGTGCTGAGCTTCACGGGGCTGGCGCGCCGCGTCGCGGCCGAGGCCGGCGCGGGCGAGGCGCCGCTGCTCGATCAGGGCGGGCGGCTGCTGTGCATGGCGCTGGCACTGAGCCAGGTGGCGCCGCGGCTGCGGCTGTTCGGCGCGGCCGCCCGCCGGCCGCAGATGCAGCAGACGCTCCTCGGCGCGGTCGATGAGCTCAAGACCGCGTGCGTCACGCCCGACGCGCTCGAGGCCACGGCCGCGCGCTGCCCCGGCTATCTGGGCGACAAGCTGCGCGACCTTGCGCTCGTGCTCGCGGCGTATGACGCCGTGACTGCGCAGGGGCACGCAGACCCCACCGACCGGCTGACCCGCCTGGCCGAGCGCATCCCCGCGAGCACGCTTGGCCGCACGGGACATTTCTACCTCGACGGCTTCACGGACTACACGCGGCAGGAGCTGGCCGTCGTGCGCGCGCTGCTGACCGCCGGCGCGGACGTGACGGTCTGCCTCACGCTAGATCAGCTCTCCGGCGGCAGCGAGATCTTCGGCGCTGCCCGGCGCACGGCGCGCGTCCTGCTCGACATGGCGGACGACTGCGGCGTGCAGGCCACGGTCGAGTCCTGCCCCGCCCGCGCGGCCGACACGCCGCTGCGCGTACTCGAGCAGCAGCTGTTTTCCTACACCTCCGCGCACTTTGATGATCCCGCGCAGACGATCACCGTCCACACGGCGGACGATCTCGCGGCCGAGTGCGCATGGGCGGCCGCCCGCGCGCTGCAGATCGTGCAGTCGGGCTGCCGCTGGCGCGACATTGCCATCGCCGTGCGCGGCTTTTCCGACTACGCGCCCGCGCTCGAGCGCATGTGCGCCTACTACGGCGTGCCGCTCTATTTTGCCCGCCGCACCGACCTGATGCAAAAGCCGCTCGTGGCGCTCATCCGCGCGGCCTACGACATCGTGACCGGCGGCTGGGACGCCGAGGACGTCTCGGCCTACCTGCGTACGGGCCTCGCCGGGCTCACGCCGGAGGAGACGGACACACTCGAAAACTACGTCCTGCTCTGGTCCATCCGCGGCAGCGCGTGGACACGCCCGACCCCGTGGCAGCAGCACCCGGACGGCTATGGCGCGCCGGACACGGACGAATCCGCCGCCCGCCTGAAGGAGATCAATGACCTGCGGCAGCGCGCGGCCGGGCCGCTGCGCAAGCTTAGCGCGGAGAGCAGCGCCGCCGCCACGGCGGAGGCGCAGGCCATGGCGCTGGCGGATTTTCTCGAGCGGCTGCACCTCGCGCAGCGGCTCGACACGCTGGCCGAAAGTCTGCGCGCCGAGGGGCGCGCCGCGCTCGCGGCCGAGTACGCCCAGCTCTGGGAGCTGACGGTCGGCGCGCTCGAGCAGTTCGCCGCCATCCTCGGCGACACGGAGATGGATACCGACACGTTTGCAACGCTGTTTTTGCGCATGCTCGCCTGCTACGACATCGGCACGATCCCCGTCGCGCTCGACCGCGTGACAGCCGGCGACCTCGACCGCATGCGCCGCCGCGGCATCCGGCACCTGATCGTGCTCGGCGCGTCGGACGACCGGCTGCCGCGCGCCGGCGAGCCGGACGGCGTATTCTCGCCCGAGGAGCGGCGCGAGCTGCTGGAGCTGGAGCTCGACATCGGCGGCGGCACGGACGACGCGCTCTGGCGCGAATACAACCTCATCTACCAGTGCGTGACGCTCCCGGCGGAGACGCTCGCTGTATCTTACCCGCTCTTTGACGGCAATGGCACGCCCACGCGCCCGTCGTTTCTCGTCACGCGCATCGCGCAGCTTTTCGGCACGCTGCCCCGCCCCGCGAACCCGGACGCGCAGCGCCTGCTGGCCGCCGCCCCGGCGCTGGAGCTGGCCGGGCGCACGCTGCGCGGGGCGACCGATCCCGCCGCCGTCGCGGCGCGCGCGTGGTTCCGGCAGCATGACCCCGCCGCGCTCGCCGTGCTCACGCGCGCGGCGAACACCGCCCGCGGCCGACTCTCGCCCGAGCGTGTGCGCGCGCTCTACGGCAAGCGGCTGTACCTCTCGGCGTCGAAGGCTGAGCGCTTCTCCGCCTGCCGGTACGCATACTTCCTGCAATACGGGCTCCGGGCCAAGCCCCGCCGCCCGGCGGCGTTCAACCCGCCGGAGATCGGCACGTTCTTCCACTACGTCCTGCAGCACACGGCGCAGGACGTGACGGACGCCGGCGGCTTCGCCGCCGTGACGGACGAGCAGCTCGGCGCGTTCACCGACCGCTGGACGCAGCGCTACATCCACGACGAACTCAATGACTTTCGGGAGAAATCCGCGCGCTTTACCTACCTCTTCCGCCGCCTGTGCCGGCAGGTGCGGCAGGTCGTGGCCGACATGGCGCACGAGCTGCGCGCGGGCGACTTCGTGCCGCTGGATTTTGAGCTCAACTTCGCAGACCCCGAGCAGATCGCACCGATCACGCTCTCGGACGGTGAGGTGACGCTCAACATGAGCGGCGTGGCCGACCGCGTGGACGGCTGGCTGCACGACGGCAAGCTCTACCTGCGCGTCGTCGACTACAAGACCGGGCGCAAGGCGTTCTCGCTCTCGGACGTGTGGTACGGCATGGGGCTGCAGATGCTGCTGTACCTCTTCGCGCTCGAGCGCTCCGGCCCTGCGCGCTACGGGCACGAGATCGTGCCGGCCGGCGTGCTCTACGTTCCGGCGCGCGACGTGCTCATCCCTGCCGACCGCCGGCTCTCGCCGGAGGAGGCAGCCCGAGAGCGCGCCGGCGCGGTGCGCCGCTCCGGCCTGCTGCTCGACGATGCCGCCGTGCTGCACGCCATGGAGCACAGCGACACGCCGCAGTACCTGCCCGTCTCGCCCCGTCGCAAAACGGACGCGCTCGCAAGCGCGGAGCAGCTCGGCCTGCTCGCGCGGCATATTGAAACGACACTGCTCGACCTCGCGCACGAGCTGCGCGGCGGCAGCATCACGGCCGACCCCTACTTCCGCTCCGGGCAGGACACGGCCTGCACGCACTGCGACTATCTGACCGTCTGCCACTTCACGCCCGGCATGGGGGGCGACTGCCACCGTGTGCTCACCAAGCTCCCGGCCGACAAGGTCTGGAGCAACCTGAAAGGAGGCACGCCGGATGCCTGAACTCAACTTCACGCCCGAGCAGCGCGCCGCGATCGACACGCGCGGCAGCACCGTGCTCGTGTCCGCGGCGGCGGGCAGCGGCAAGACCCGCGTGCTCACCGAGCGGCTCATGGCCTACCTCACGGACGCGGAACATCCGGTCGATATCGACCATTTCCTCGTCATCACCTACACGCGCGCGGCCGCGGCCGAGCTGAGCAGCCGCATTCTCGACGGGATCTATGCGCGCATTGCGTCCGACCCCGAAAACCGCCGCCTGCGGCGGCAGGTCGCGCTGTGCGCCCGCGCCGAGATCGGCACGATCCACAGCTTCTGCGCCGACTTCCTGCGCGCCAACTGTGCAGCCCTCGCCCTCGCGCCGGACTTTCAGGTCGCCGATACCGAGCGCTGCGCCGCCCTGCGCGCAGCGGTGCTCGAGCACACGCTCGAGCGCGCCTATACACGCCTCGACACCGACGCACCCTTCCGCCTGCTGGCCGACACGGTCGGCGGCGGGCGCGACGATGCGCGCCTGGGCGAGCTGGTGCTCTCACTCTATGACAAAATGCAGTGCCACGCACGGCCCGAGCAGTGGGCGCAGCGGCAGGTGGATCTGCTCGCGCTCGACGGCGTGACCGACGCCGGCGCTACCCCGTGGGGGCAGGCGCTGCTGGCGCGCGTGCGCGAGAGCGCGGCGCACTGGGCAGGCGTGCTCGATAAACAACTGGACATCATGGCGGCACAGGACATGGCGTGGCTCTACGGCATCTACGGCACGAGCTTCGCGGAGACGGCCGATGGTCTGCGCGCCGTCGTGCGCGCCTGCGATCAAAGCTGGGACGCTGCCGTGGCGGCGCTGCAGAACGTACCGTTCCCGCGCCTCGGCAGCACGCGCAAGCCGCCCGACCCGGACGTGCGCGACCGCGTCAAGGCGCAGCGCGACGCGGCAAAAAAGGCCATCCAGGCGCTGCAAAAGCAGATCAATGTCCCCTCCGCGCAGGCGCTGGCCGACCTGCACACGACCGCCCCGGCCATGCAGGCACTGCTGGCGCTGACGCTGGACTTCGGCGCGGCCTACGCCGCCGAAAAGCGGCGGCGCAGCCTTGTGGACTTCTCCGACCTCGAGCACATGACCGCGCAGCTACTCACGGACGACGACGGCGCGCCGACGGAGCTGGCGCGCCAGCTCTCCGGGCGCTACACCGAGATCATGGTCGATGAATATCAGGACGTGTCGGAGGTGCAGGATCTCATTTTCCGCGCCGTGTCGCGCGACGGCAATAACCTCTTTTTCGTCGGCGACGTCAAGCAGTCAATCTATCGCTTCCGCCTCGCCGACCCCACGATCTTCCTCGACAAATACGCGCGCTTTGCAGATTTTCGCGCAGCCGCGCCCGGTGCGCCGCGGCGCATCCTCCTGCGGGAGAATTTCCGCTCCCGCCGCGCGGTGCTGGCCGGCGCCAACCACGTCTTTTCCAACATCATGTCCCGCGCGCTCGGCGAGCTGGACTATGACGACGCGGCCCGCCTGCGCGCCGGAGCACCCTACCCGGACGACGGCGAAAAGCCGGAGCTCGCCGTGCTCGAACTGCCGGACGCGGACGACGACGCGCCCACGCCGGAAAAATCCGCGCTGGAGGCGGACTACGTCGCGCGGCGCATCCGCGCGCTGATCGACGGCGGCGCATCCGTGTGGGAAAACGGCGCCGAGCGCCCCGCGCACTACGGCGACGTGGTCATCCTGCTGCGCAGCGCCAACAGCGTCGGCCCCGTGTACCGCGCCGCGCTCGAGGCGCAGGGCATCCCCGTATCGGCGGAGACGAGCGGCGGGTTCTACACGTCCGAGGAGGTGTCGGTGCTCTGCTCGCTGCTGGCGGTGGTGGACAATCCGCACCAGGACGTACCGCTGATCGCGGCGCTGCGCTCGCCGCTGTTCGGCCTGACGGCGGACGATCTGGCCGCCGTGCGCACGTGCGACCGCGAGCACGATTTTTACACCGCGGTCACGCTCGCCGCCGAGACGCGCGGCGACTGCCGGGACTTTCTCGACGTGCTCGCGCGCTACCGCGCGCTGTCGATCGAGCTGCCGCTGGGCGAATTTCTGTGGCACGTCGTGGACGACCGCGCCGTCATGGCGCTCACGAGCGCGATGACGGACGGCGAGCTGCGGCGGCGCAACGTGCTGCTTCTGCTCGACCTGGCGCAGCAGTTTGAGCGCACCGGCGCGCGCGGGCTGCACCGCTTCCTGCTCTGGATGCAGCGGCAGGCGGACGAGGGCGAAGAGCCCACCGTCCCCGGCAGCGAGAGCCGCAGCGTGCGCATCCTGAGCATCCACAAATCCAAGGGGCTGGAGTTCCCGTTCGTGTTTTTGTGTGACACGGCGCGCCTGTTCAACAAATCCGACACGCGCGCGAGCGTGCTCGTGCACCCGGCGCTCGGCCTCGGGCCGAAGTGCACGGATCTCGAGCACGGCGTGGAGTACCCCACCATCGCACGGCAGGCGATCGCGGCGCAGCTGCTGACCGAGACGCTCTCGGAGGAGATGCGCTTGCTGTACGTGGCCATGACGCGCGCGAAGGAGCGCCTCATCATCACGGGCACAACGCACAGCATCGCCAAAACGACCGGCTGGCTGGAGGCCACCGCGAGTGCGCCGCTCCCGCCGGAGCTGCTGCGCGGCATGGCCAGCCCCCTGTTCTGGCTGCTGCAGAGCGCGCTGCTCGACCGGGACGAGCGCTTCCTGCGCCGGAACTACGTCTATCTGAAGCCGGACGCTGCGGCAGAGCGCGCGGAGACGGAGACCGGACCCGCGCTGCCGGAGCCCGACCCCGCCCTGCTGGCACAGCTCGAGCGCGCGCTCACGTTCCGCTACGCGCACGCGCAGGCAGTCGACCTGCCGTCAAAGGTGACGGCGACGGAGCTCAAGCGGCTGGAGGCGGAGGATGCGCCGCCCGAGGACGCCGGCGCGCCGCTGCTGGCGGGCGCGCCGCGCACGCAGACCTTCCGCCGGCCGGACTTCTCGGCGCGCGCGCACAAGCTCACCGCGGCCGAGCGCGGCACGGCCACACACCGCATCCTGCAGTACCTGCGCTTTGCCGACGCGCGCACGCCGGAGGGCATCCGCGCGCAGGTAGAAACGTTGACCGCGCGCGGTGAACTCACGGGGCGCGAGGCGCAGGCCGTGGACACGGCCTCGCTCCTGCGGCTGGGCCGCACCGAGCTCGGCGCGCAGCTCGCGGCGGCAGAGGCAGCCGGCACGCTGCGGCGCGAGTTTCGCTTCTCGCTGCTGTGCCCGGCGGAGACGTTCTTCCCCAACGCCGGGGACGAGCAGGTGCTGCTGCAGGGCGTGGTCGATGCGTGGTTCGAAACAAAGGACGGTCTCGTCATCGTGGACTATAAGACCGACCGCATCCGCCCCGAGGGCGTGCCGGCGCGCACGGCGTACTACGCCGCGCAGCTGCGCGCCTACGCCGGGGCGATGGCGCGCATCACCGGCCAGCCGGTCTGCCGCCGCGTGCTGTATTTTCTGCACTGCGGCCAGGTCAGCGACGTGCCGGGCCCGGATGCGTAAAAAAATGCGAAAACCGCTTGCAATTTTGTCACCGGTATGCTAGAATTCAGATTGCGTTTTGTAACCACGGACCAGCCCGTGCTCAAGACAGCTTATTATGAGGTGAACGACTATGAAAGACGGTATCCATCCGAATTATCAGCCGACCACGATCCGCTGCGCCTGCGGCGCCGTGTACGAGACCCGCTCCACGAAGCAGAACATCTCCATCGAGATCTGCTCCAAGTGCCACCCCTTCTACACCGGCAAGCAGAAGCTCGTCGATACCAGCGGCCGCGTGGATAAGTTCAACAAGAAGTACGGCATCAAGTAAGATCGGACAAGATCCTTGCGAAAAGCAGCCCGCGTGCACTGCACGCGGGCTTTTTCGCGCCCTGCGGCATTTGTGACGTCATAAAGCCTCGCAGAGTTTGCGTCCGCAGACGCAAAGAAATTTCAATCATTTTCTCCGGCGGCGTGTACGGCGGAGAAAATACCGCTCGGCTCGCAAACGTGCGCATTGGGCGCCTTTGGTGTACAATGCGTGCGCTGCAGCGAGCTGCGATCTTTTCCACAGAGGACCCAGCGAAGCGGTCCTCTGTGGAGCGTGTGCCTGCGGCACACGCAAAAACCCCGCTGCAGAAGCAGCGGGGTTTCGATTTATGCGATTTGCGAAACGCTCAGACGATGCGCTTATCGCGCACCTGAGAATCGTAGTGCTTGTTCAGGAGCGGACGCACCACGTAGTAGATCAGCTTGTTCTCCAGGTTGAAGAAGTAGATCGTGAAGGTCGCGGCGAAGCCGACAAACCCGATCACGCCGACCTTGGCGAGCACTTTCGCAGCCAGTTTCATATTCATAGTCGGTACCTGCCTTTCTTAGTACGCCGCGGAGTCGTCGAACTCAACGATCGTCGGGTCGAGCGGCTTCTCGTTCATGACGACGGACATATACTGGTTGACGCAGTTACGCATATCCTGACGGGAAACGGTGCGGCAGTCCTCCAGGTCATGCTCGATGAAGATGAAGTGGAAGCCGAGGTCGCGCGCCTGCTCTTCCATCATGGCGTGCACGCCGAGCATGCCCTTGCAGGCGATGTTGTCGTTCATGAGCACCATGTCGCAGTTGAAGTTCGTGGCCCACTCCCAGACGGAGTTGACGTTGTCCCAGCCGCCGACGGCCATGTGACGCATGCAGGCCTTCTCGGTCAGGCGGGTCAGGTCGTCCATGGCGATGTCCGGATCCTCGGTGTTGATCATGTTGTGGCCCATCGTGGAGTCCATGTTCAGGACGATGTTGATGCCCCAGCAGTTCTGCGCCCAGGTCGGGAAGTCGGTGTAATACACGGCGGAGGGTCCCCACAGGAACGCGCGGTGGCGGGTCTTGCCGCCGAACGGCTCGTACTTATCCTTGTAAGCCTTGCGCATGATCTTGATGACCTTGCGGTCGATCTTGTTGTAGTACGGGTCGGTGCCGTTGACGGACTGCCACTCATAGAGCTTGTAGAGCGTCTCGGCGATGCCGACGAGCGGGGAGTACGGCGTCTTGAAGTAGTCCCACTTCTCGAGCTCGATCTGGTTCTGCTCGTTCATGCGCTTGGCGCCCTTGAAGAACGTCTTCCAGTTGAACTTCGTGTCGTAGTGCTCTTCGATGAAGGCGATGGTCTCTTCCATGACCTTGCGGGAGAACGGCAGCGCCGCGGGCTCGTTGTGGATCATGGCGAGGGTCGCCTGATAGTCGGGCAGGCCGATGCGGCGGCGCTGGAACATGGACGTCGCCTCGGAGGCGTTGCAGGGCATGTTCGTGGTGACGACCGCCTTGCCGACGAGCGGGAATGCGTCGTCGAGGGCGACGCCGGTCTCCGCCGCGCAGCGGGAGCACACGTCGGCCGGCAGGCCGAAGGACTCGGCCACGTCGATGTAGTACGGCTCGATGTGCTGGTCAACATCGCAGATGATGAACTCCGGCAGCGTCTGCAGCGGCACCGGGTACAGATCCGGGAAGCCGGTCATGAACAGCTCGGGCAGCACCTCGTCGATGGGCACGAGCTTGCTGCTCTTCTCCTCGCTGGCGCCGAGGCGGCGGTCATGCGAGAGGATGTAGGCGATGCGCTTGGTCAGGCTCTGCACGATGGCGTACATATGCATGTGCGCGATCTTGAGCTCGAGGCCGCGATAGCCCTCAAACAGGCGGTCGATGAACATGAACGTGCCGAGGTAGGAACCCATCCAGCGGTATTCCCAGAAGCCCTTCAGGCACGGGATCGGCGCGGAAGCGACCATCTTGGCCATGGCGCCGAGGTTTTTGAGCCATGCGCCGTAGTCGACGAGCGTGTCGTGCACGCCGCGCCACTCGCGGTACTTGGCGACGCCGGTCTTGTCATAGTAACGGCTGCGCTGACCGCCCAGGCCGTTTTCCGCTCTCCAGATGGGGTCGAACTTCTGCATCTTGGAGTCAATAAATTTCGTAACAGGGCAATTCATAGTTTTCGTTCCCCTCCTGTGTCAAGAATTGATTTTCTTGATTTCCAGGCTCTCGACGAAGGCCTGGAAACGGGTACGGAGCTGGCCGATGGAGCCGAGCGCGTATTCCTTCTCGATCGTGCAGCACGGCACGCCCATTTCCTCGGTCAGGATATGGGAAGCGAGCACCTTCTCATAGCTCCAGAACTCGCAGAACTTCATGTTCTCGTACACGACGCCGTCTGCGTGGAACTCGTCGACGAGGCGCTTGACCTCATCATGGCGCTGGTCGATCTTCATGCCGTCCATGAAGCGGGCGCACTGGTTCCAGTGCAGGTAGTGGCGGCAGATGGCGTCAAACGCGGTCTCGCCGTCCTGGATCTCGATGCGCTCACGGCTCGGGAAGCTGCCGAAGCAGTAGCGGTCGGCCACGACCATGGCGCCGCAGGTCTCGAGGAGCTTCGTAAACTCGGGATCGTCGATCTCGGAGCCGGCGACCACGACGCGCGCGCGGAAGGGGAATTCCTTCTCGGGCTTGCGCTTTTTGATCTCGGCGAGCGTCTCCTTGAGGTACGGGAGGATCAGGTCGTGCGGGCAGACCTCGCTCACGAGCTGGATGACGTGGAACTCATAGCCGGTAATGGGCGGGTTGGGCAGCTTGCGGAAGTTGCCGATCTCGGTGATGACATCGCACAGCTCGTTGAACTTGTCGATGGCCTCACGCATGGCGGCGTCGGACACGTCGATGCCGTAGCGCTTGGCGAGCTGATCGACGACCTTGAGCTGGAGCTGGCCCTTGTAGTATGTAAGGTTCGTCTTGTCGCCCTTCATCGGGGGATCGATCTGGGTGACGAAGAAGTGATCGTTCTTGACGGGGTTGAGCAGGAAGAAGTGCTCTTCCATACGCTCCATGGCCGCGCAGCACTCGGCGCCGAACAGAGCGCCCAGATAGTTGTAGCCGCCCTCAATGGCACGCTCAAGAATGGAGCGGACATACGGGCAGGTGCGGCTGGTCATGTAGTAGGTCGCAATGTCGGTCGACTCGCAGCGCGGCGCGCGCAGACGGGTCGAGAAGCAGCCCGGCAGATTGAGCAGAACCTCGGGGATGTAATAACAGTTGTACCCGAGGGCGATTTTCCCGTCGTTGACCGCCTGCGTGACGAGCTCATTCTGCGCGTCCTGCAGGAGATTTTCGAAGAAAATCAGATGTTTCAGGTCTTTCATATTGTCCCTTCTTTCAAAATAATTCCCATTGCAGCTATGTAAAAAGGCGTCGGGATGCGGGTGCATTCCGGCGCCTTCGACATACGAAAAAAAGCCTTTGCGGCGTCCCCTGGCCGCGGCGGAACGAGCAGGCGCTTGCTCTACCACCTGGTCATAACAAAAATATCACGTGTTCCATGCGGTGTCAACCGGTTACACGCTAATTCTTTCACAAATCCGGACAAGAGGGCGACTTTCGACACATTTGTTGAGAAATGACACTCAAATCCGGTCGGCGGGGCGCAAAACGCGCAGATACGCCTCGCTCTGGCGCACGAAGGCGGCGGCGTCAAAGTTGTCGTTGCGCAGCGCCTCCTGCACGATCATGCCGTCGGACGCGAGCAGGATCAGCTGCGTGAGATAGTCGGCGGAGACGACGTCGGTGCGCTCGGCGATCTTCTCGGCGATGAGCCGCTCGAACGCGGCGTAGCGGTCGATGAGCTTGGCGCGCAGCGCCTCGTCGCCGAGCATGGCGGCGTGGATCAGGTGCAGGCGCATGCCGGCGGAGGCGGTGTTGCGCTCGACGACGTACTTCACCAGCCGGTGCACGGACGTGTCCTTTTCCTTATTCTCCGTCCAGGCGATCAGCTCGTCCCACTGGCGGTCGAGATAGCGGTTGGTGAGGTCGAAAAGGATATCCGTTTTACTTTTATAATAGTAATAGAGCGTCCCCTTGGACACGCCGGCCGCCGCGGCGATCTCGGCCAGCGAGATATCGGCAAACGTCTGCGTGTCCAACAGGCCGGTCGCGGCGTCGAGGATCTTCTCCTTGACATTGTCGTTGCGCGGAGCGGCCATTTGCTTTCCTCATTTCTGATCTTATGAGATAAATCGTGTCTTATTGTACGCGATTTTGGGCGATTTGTCCAGTCTGGCAGGGAAATTTCAGCAGATTTGACCCAGGGCGAATCCTTGACTTCCCGGTCGAAAAAAGGTATATTTGTGACATCCAGTCGGCCGCTTGGCCGACTCATCTTCCGGGAGGCCTGTCTTTCATGAAGATCTCCGCATTGAACCGAAAACTGCACCGCGCCTTCGGCGGCCGCGTCACGGCGGCGCTGGCCGACGGCTGCATCGTCCTGCGCGGCGAACTCGACCGCTGGGACGACGTGGTGCGCGCCGGCCAGATGGCCGCAACGAAATATTCCACGTGCCATGTCGTCAATGACATCACGTTCACCGGCGGCAAGGACGCGCCCATGCGCGTGCCCGCGCTGCATGACGATGCGCTCGACGGGCAGACGCCCGACGTGCTCATCATCGGCGGCGGCATCTCGGGCGTGTCGATCGCGCGCGAGCTTGCGCGCCAGAAGCTCGACATTCTCGTCGTGGATAAGGAATGTGACCTCGCGCTCGGCGCCTCCGGGCGCAACGACGGCGAGGTGCACCCGGGGATCGACCTCGGGCGCGGCAGCATCAAGCACAAATACATCCGCCGCGGCAACGCCATGTACGATCAGGTCTGCAAGGAGCTCGACGTGCCGTTTCACCGCGTGGGGCAATATGTCTGCTTCCAGCACGGCTGGCTGCGTCCCGCCGTGTGGGGCTACTGCATGTGGCGCAAATATCACGACGGCATCGCCGACACCGAGCTCATCTCCGGCAGGGAGCTGCTGCGCCGCGAGCCGAACTTCAACAAAAAGACCCGCTTTGCCATCTCAAATCCGGACTCCGGCTGCGTCTGTCCCTACGGGCTGACGATTGCCTACGCGGAAAATGCCGTGCAAAACGGCGCGCGCATCGCGCTCAACACCGCCGTGCTGGGCATGGACATCGCGGACGGGCAGATCACCGCCGTGCACACCAACCGCGGCACGCTGCACCCCGCGCTCGTCATCAACGCGGCCGGCGTGTTCGCCGAGGACGTGGCGCGCATGGCGGATGACCGCTTTTTCTCCATCCACCCCCGCCGCGGCACGAACAGCATCCTCGACCGCAAGGCCGGCGCGTTCATGCATTCGATCGCGTCCGTAAAGGGCAGCGACATGGTGTCGAAAACGCACTCGAAGGGCGGCGGCATCCTGCACACCGTGCACGACAACCTGCTCATCGGGCCAGACGCAGTGGAGACCTATGAAAAAGAGAACACGGCGACGTATCCCGAGAGCATCGCGCACGTATTCGAAAAGCAGAAGATCACGATGCCCGCGCTGACCGAGCGCGACATCATCACCTATTTCACCGGTGTGCGCGCGCCTACGTTCGAGGAGGATTTCATCATCGAGCGCGGCCGCCGCACGCACAACCTCATCCACGTCGCGGGCATCCAGTCCCCCGGCCTGACGACGGCACCCGCCGTCGCGGTCGACGTGGCGGACATGGCCGTGCGCATCCTCGCGCGCGAGCGCCCCGTAGCCATCAATCCGGACTTTGACCCCCACCGGCCGGGCATCCCCGTCCTGCGGGAGATGGACGACGCCACGCGCGCGGCGTACATTGCGAAAAACCCCGACTATGGCGTCATCGTCTGCCGCTGCGAGGAGATCAGCCGCGGCGAGATCCTCGACGCGCTGCGCTCAAATGTGTGCGTGCCGACGGTCGACGGCGTGAAAAAGCGCGTGCGGCCCGGCATGGGCCGCTGCCAGGGCGGGTTCTGCTCACCGCAGGTGGTGCGCATCATCGCGGAGTATCTCGGCGTGCCGCTGAGCGCAGTGCGCAAGTCCTCGGCCGACGCGCCCATCACGTTCGGCCCGACGAAATCCGGGGAGGTGCAGGCATGATGTACGACGTCATCGTCATCGGCGGCGGCCCCGGCGGGCTCGCGGCCGCCATCTCCGCGCACGAAAACGGTGCGCACGTGCTGCTCATCGAGCGCGAGGCGCGCCTGGGCGGCATGCTCAAACAGTGCATTCACGATGGCTTTGGCCTCGCCCGCTTCGGCGAGCGGCTGGCCGGGCCGGAATATGTCGAGCGCTTCATCGACCGGCTCGAGGATCTGGGCATTGAGGCGCACACACAGACGTTCGTCACGCGCGTGGAGAAAACGCCCGCCGGCTTCGCGGTCGTCACCGTCAGCCGCGACGGCGTCGCACGCTATGACACCCGCACGCTCGTGCTGGCAACCGGCTGCCGCGAGCGCACGGCAAAACAGGTCTTCATCCACGGCACGCGCCCGGCGGGCGTGTTCACGGCCGGCACCGCGCAGCATTTTACGAACCTGCTCGGTGAGCTGCCGACCCGGCGCTGCGTCATCCTCGGCAGCGGCGACATCGGGCTCATCATGGCCCGCCGCCTGACGCTCGAGGGCGCGGAGGTACTCGGCGTGTACGAGGCCAAGCCCACCCCCTCCGGCCTGACGCGCAACATCCACCAGTGCCTGCATGACTACAGCATCCCGCTGCACCTGAGCCACACGGTCACGCGCGTGTTCGGCGCAGACCGGCTCACGGGCGTGGAGGTCGCGGAGGTCGACGAGGCCATGCGCCCCATCCCCGGTACGGAGCAGCGCATCGACTGCGACGCGCTGATCGTGTCCGTCGGTCTCATCCCGGAAAACGAGCTGGCGGAGTCGCTCGGCATCCCGCTCGACGGGCACACCCGCGGCCCTGTGTGCGATGGGCAGCTCATGACGGAGGTGCCCGGCATCTTCTCGTGCGGCAACGCGCTGCACGTCAACGACCTCGTGGACTATGTGTCCGCCTCCGGCGAGCTTGCCGGGAAAAGCGCGGCGCACTTTGCCGCGCACACGCGCGACGAGATCGCGCTCACGATCTCGGACGATTTCGGCTACCTTGTCCCCCAGCGGCTCGACCGCACGGAGGACAACAGCAGCGTCACGCTGTATTTCCGCAGCGCGGCGGTGCTCGGCCCGTGCCGCGTGGTGCTGACCATCGACGGCAAGGAAACCTGGTCGCGGCGCTACCCCTTCCTGCGCCCGCCCGAGATGCAGCAGCTCACACTGGACTTTGACAAGCTCGGCATCGCCCACGCGCGCGATGTCCACTTTACGATCGAGGTGGCAGAGGCATGAAAGAACTCACCTGTATCGGCTGCCCGCGCGGCTGCACCTTGAAAATCGAACGCGACGGCGACGGCTGGTCCGTCACCGGCAACACCTGCCCCCGCGGCCGGGAGTTTGCCGTTTCGGAGATGACCGCGCCCAAGCGCACCATCTGCTCAACCGTGCGCACGGCCTTCCCGGACGCGCCGGTGCTGCCGGTGCGCGTGTCGGCCGACATTCCAAAAGACCGCATTTTCGATGTCATGGACGCGCTCAAAACCGTCACCGTATCAGAGCGTATCGGCCGCGGCGATGTCGTGATCCCGGACGTGCTCGGTCTCGGCGTGGATATCATCGCCACGAGCAGCCTCCTCAAGCACAGATCTGAATGATTTTTTCGCATCGAGAGCAAAAATAAAACTTAGGAGGGAATCATCTTGAGCAAACCGCTGGTGCTGACGTGCGACATCGGCACGCAGAGCGCACGCGCCCTGCTCGTCGACCCGGACGGCCGGATCGTAGACGTCGTGCAGAGCAAGTATGCCGAGCCCTACTTCTCCAAAGAGCCCGGCTGGGCCGAGCAGAAGCCGAACTTCTACTTCGACCGCCTGTGCGAGTGCTGCCGCGAGCTGTGCGCGCGCAGCAACGCCCTGCTGCCGGACGTGATCGCCATGACGATCACCGTCATCCGCGACACGGTCGTGTGTCTGGACGCGAACAACGAGCCCCTGCGCGACATCATTCTCTGGCTGGATAAGCGCACCGTTGACCCGAACGGCGCCATGCCTGCCAAAAACATGATGCTCTTCAAGGTCGCCGGCATGGAGCCGACGGCGAAGGTGGTCTACGCCGCCTCCGTCGGCAACTGGATCATGCGCCACGAGCCGGAGATCTGGGCCAGAACCGCCAAATACGTCATGCTGCCCACGTACCTGAACTACAAGCTCACGGGCAACCTCATCGACTCGGCCTCGAACCAGATCGGCCACATCCCGTTCGACTACAAAAACCGCCGCTGGATGAAGCCCGGCAGCCTCACGCGCTGCTTCTGCGACGTGCCGAACGAAAAGCTGTGCGACCTTGTGCCCTCCGGCACGGTCATCGGCACGGTCACGGACGAGGTCTGTGCCCTGACCGGCATCCCCGCCGGCCTGCCGCTGATCTCGACCGGCTCGGACAAGGGCTGCGAGACGCTCGGCCTCGCCGTCGTCGATTCCGATAAGGCATCGATCTCGCTGGGCACGACGGCCACCATCCAGTTCAGCACGACCGAGTACGTCGAGCCGCAGCAGTTTCTGCCCGCCTACCCCGGCGTGCTCAATGACCACTACAATCCCGAGATCGAGATCTACCGCGGCCTGTGGCTGCTGTCGTGGTTCGTCAAGGAATTCGGCACGGCCGACGCCATCGATGCCAAAGAAAAAGGTATCGCGCCCGAGGCCCTGCTCGACGAGCGCATCCGCGACCTGCCCGCCGGCAGCGACGGCCTGCTCCTGCAGCCGTACTGGACGGCCGGCATCCTGCACCCGGACTCGCTCGGCGCGGTCATCGGCTTTTCCGACTACCACACGCGCTACCACTTCTACCGCGCCATCATCGAGGGCCTGTGCCTGGAGCTGTACATGGCGCTGCGCATCATGGAGGACCGCTCGGGTCTGACCATTCACGAGATCCGCATCGGCGGCGGCGGCGCAAAGAGCGACGTGGTCTGCCAGATCGCGGCGGACGTGTTCGGCCTGCCGGTCGTGCGCTCGCAGACGCACGAGGCGTGCTCCATCGGTTCGTCCATGGTCGCGTTCGTGGCCAAGGGCGTGTTCGCCGATTTCGACGCCGCGGCCAAAGCCATGGTCCACGTCAAGGATACGTTCCAGCCCAACGAGCGCAATCACGAGGTATATAACGACATTTACGAGCAGGCCTACCGCAAGATCTACCCGCGCCTGCGCCCGATCTATCAGAAACTCATCCAAGTCAAGAGGAGGATTGCACAATGAGCAACAAACCGTACAAAGGATTCGAGCCGAAATGGCTGCTCACCCCCGCGCCGGCGGACAGCTACCGCTCCATTTTCCGCTGGGGCGACCCGAACTTCTTCAAATATCCGAAAGAGTCTCTGTACACGCTCATGAAAGAGACGTTCAAAATGACGGACGACGATTTCAAGGAGTATTCCGACGACATCGGCTTTGACCCCGTCGACCTCTCCGACCACCCGGTGCAGCTCGCGCCGGAGCACATCGAGGCACTCAAGAAGATCGTCGGCGAGCGCAACGTCTCCACCACGGACTACGACCGCCTGAGCGTGGCCTACGGCTTCACGGCCTACGATATCCTGCGTCTGCGCCACAAGCGCGTTGACAGCGTACCCGACGTCGTGCTCTACCCCGAGACGACCGAGCAGGTCGAGCAGATCGTGGCCTACTCCACCGAGCACCACATCCCGCTGTACGTCTACGGCGGCGGCAGCAGCGTCACCCGCGGCGTCGAGCCGGTCAAGGGCGGCATCTCGCTGGATATGCGCCGCAACTTCAACAAGGTCATCAGCTTCAACGAGATCGACCAGACCATCACCGTGCAGGCCGGCATGTCCGGCCCGGATCTGGAAAAGACGCTCCAGAGCGCGCCGGAGCTCTTCGGCGCCAAGCGGCAGTACACCTGCGGCCACTTCCCGCAGTCGTTCGAGTATTCGAGCGTCGGCGGCTGGACGGTCACGCGCGGCGCAGGCCAGAACAGCACGTATTACGGCACGATCGCCGACATCGTCCTCAGCCAGAAGTACGCCACGCCCATCGGCACCATCCAGACCAGCCACTACTCCCGCGAGGCCACCGGCCCGAACCTGAACCAGATCATGATGGGCTCCGAGGGCACGTTCGGCGTTCTGACGGAGGTCACGCTGCGCATCTTCCGCTGGATGCCGCAAAACCGCAAGCGCTTCTCCTACATCTTCAAGACGTGGGACGAGGCCATGAAGGCCGCCCGCGAGATGATGCAGTGCGAGTGCGGCTACTCGTCCGTGTTCCGCCTGTCCGACCCGGAAGAGACCAACCTCATGCTCAAGCTCTATAACGTCGATGAGACGCCGCTGCAGCCGCTGCTCGACAAGTTCGGCTACAAGGACATGGAGCGCTGCCTCTTCCTCGGCTTTACCGACGGCGAGAAGGGCTACAGCCGCAACGTCGCACGCAACATCGCCAAGATCGCGCTCCGTCACGGCGGCATGCCGCTCACCGGCTATGTCACCCGCAGCTGGGAGAAGGGCCGCTTCAACGACCCCTACCTGCGCGACACGCTCATGGACTTCGGCATCACGACCGACACGCTCGAGTGCACGGTCAACTGGTCGAACATGGAGCAGGTGCACGCCGACGTGCGCAAGATCTGCCACGCGCTGCCGAACACCGTCGTCACGACGCACATGTCGCACTGCTATCCGCAGGGCGCGAACCTGTACTTCATCTTCCTCACCCGCATGCAGGATGAGGACGCCTTCAAAGCCTACCACACCACGATCCTCGACGCGATTCAGCGCTCCGGCGCGGCCGTGAGCCACCACCACGGCATCGGCAAGATGTTCGCGCCCTGGCTCGAGGGCTACATCGGCGAGAAGGAGTACGGCGTGTTCCGCGTGCTCAAGAACTACTTCGACCCCGACTACAACATGAACCCGGGCGGCACGATCGGCCTGGATCTCAAGCCGGAGGAAAAGAAGTTCCTGCGCGAGTACACCGACTATCTCGAGCAGCCAAAATTCGACTGATCTTTTGTCATCAACCGGCGGCGGAATGGATGCCCACCGCCGGATCACCGGCCAAGTGCCAATGCTGCTGCGTAGATCGTTTGTGCAGCAGGGGGGAGAATCGGGGCGGCCCGCCGCCCCAAGGGATGGAGCAGCCCGGCAGATACCTGCCGGGCTGCTTTTTCGCGGCGGCACGCAAAAACCGCCGCTCATGTTGAGCGGCGGCCAGACTGTCAAGGAACCTCGTAGAGTTTGCGCCTGCGGGCGCAAAGAAAGTCCAATCATTTTCTTCGGCGACATGTGCGGCGAAGAAAATACTTCTCAGGCTGCAAGTGTGGAATTTGTGCGCCGGCGGCGCACAAATTATGCGCGCAGCAGACTGCAACCCCCCTTGTCAAAAAGTAATACTTTTTGACAGTCTCAAAAACCGCCGCCCCGGCCGGGGCGGCGGTTTTCTGATCTTCAGTTGGTATGCGGCTGCAGCGCGCGGCGCGTGACGCGCAGCAGCGTCGGCAGCAGCAGCGCGAGCACGATACCTTTGCCCGCGCAGATGGCCAGCCGCAGCGGCAGCGTGCCGAACACGAACACCGGCGAATAGTACCCGTAGATGAGGCTGTCGAGATACAGCGACCCGGTGTTGAGCACCGTGATGCCCAGCTCACCGAGCACGGCCAGCAGCGCGAGCTGCCGCGGCGTGCAATCGTAACCGTAACGCGCCGACACCGCGCCCACGCACAGCCCCAGCAGCACATACGGCGCGATCCAGAGCGCGGTCGTGGCGCTCACGCCGTAGCGCAGCAGCTGGTACAGCAGCGTACCCACCCCGCCGATGGCCAGCCCGTCGACCGGGCCGAGCAGCAGCGCACCGAGAAACACCGGCAGCGCCTCGACGGTAATCTTCAGGTTGCCGGTGCTGATCGACACCAGCCCCAGCACCGTGACCATGGCGGCAAACATTGCGTCCGCCGCGAGGCGGCGGGCGGTCCATTTCGTATGCATTTGCAAGACTCCTTTCGTGACAGTTGCCACAGCGGGGGTCTTCCCTTGGTGGCAGCGGAAGCGGCAACAGCACCGCGGGGCGCGCGGCCCCTTCGTCGCCGGACAACTTCCCATCCCGGCGCACTTGACGCGCTGTTCCTACTCTGTCCAATGCATTGCTCAGATTTCCGTGTGCATCATAGCACACGCGGCCCGGCTTTGCAAGCCGCAAAAAAGGACGCCCGGGTGGGCGTCCCTTTCTGCCTTATGTCTTACTTTTTCTCGCGTGTCAGGCGGCGCGTGAGCTCTTCGACCAGCCCGTCCACCAGCTCCTGATGGTCGGCCAGGTTCAGCTCGGCCTCGCGCACGATCGTGTAGCCGAACACGTCGTCGTCCATGATCTTGGCATACGACAGCAGCTCCGCCTGCATGCAGCGGATGGCCGCCATGCTCAGATGCACGGCCGCGAGCGCGCTGCACGCGGTCAGGTCGTCGCCCTTGTCCACGACCTCCTTCATGAGCTCGATGCAGCGGCACATGATGTACACGATCTCGTTCGGAATGTCGCTCGCAACGCGCAGCGCGCTGTCGAGATCAGTGCGCGTGACGTTCTCCTCGACTCTGCGGCGGTCGAGCGGCTCGCGCGCGCGCAGCTCCTCGTCGATCTGAAAGACCATGTAGTCGGTCATCTGGCGCAGCTCCTCGGCCGTTTTCTGCAGCGACGCGTCGTCCGAGCGCAGCGCGCGCACGGCCAGCGACCCCATCGCCGCCGCCAGCGCCGACACGACCGCGCCGACACTGCCCGCCTGCGGCAGGCCGTCCGGGTCCGCCACCGCAGCCACATAGTCCTTGACCGGCATGGCGCCGAAGGTCTGCTTCGGCTTGTGCTCCCCAACGGAGACCACGTGGTCGCCGTCCGCCGTGTGGATCAGGATCTTTTTCTTCTCTTCCGCCATAAGTGCCTCCATTCCCCGCGCGCATAGCCGCGCGCAGATATACACACATTATTATAATAGGAATATAGCACGACAGACGGCACATTGTCAAGATTGCGACGGCCGTTCGTTTGTGGAAAAGGCCATATTCTGCACAAAAATCGTCCGGTTTTTTCGTCAAATTTCGTCACACGCAAGTGCAATTCCGGCATTTATCTTTGCACCGCTTTCTGATATAGTGAGAGGTAAGCGCAAAAATATCACAGAGGGAGCGTGAAGCGTTTTGGGGATCAACAATGTGATCTCTCTGCTTGGCGGCGTGGCCCTGTTCCTGTTCGGCATGACGCTCATGGGCGACGGGCTGAAGAAAGTGGCCGGCAACAAGCTCGAGATCATACTCTATAAACTCACGAGCACCCCGCTCAAGGGCGTCCTGCTCGGCACGGGTGTCACCGCCGTGATCCAGTCGTCCTCGGCCACGTCCGTCATGGTCGTCGGCTTCGTCAACTCCGGCATGATGCAGGTGCGCCAGGCCATCGGCATCGTGCTCGGCTCCATCCTCGGCACGAGCATCACAGGCTGGATCCTCTGCCTGTCGGACATCAGCGGCTCCGGCTGGGTGTCGCTGCTGAGCACCGCGACGCTCACGGGCGTCGTCGCCGTGGTCGGCATCGTGCTGCGCATGTTCTGCAAGGACCTGGCCAAACACCACATCGGCGACATTCTGCTCGGCTTCGCCGTGCTCATGTACGGCATGTCCTCCATGAGCGGCGCCGTGGCCCCGCTCAAGGACAGCGCCGCGTTCATCGAGCTGCTGACCCGCTTTTCCAACCCGCTGCTCGGTGTGCTCGTCGGCACGGTGTTCACCTGCATCCTGCAGAGCGCGTCGGCCGCCGTCGGCATTCTGCAGGCGCTGGCCATCACGGGCACGATCACATTCTCCGTGGCCTTCCCCATCACGCTCGGCATCGCCATCGGCGCGGCCGTGCCGGTGCTGCTGTCCTCCCTCGGCGCAAGCGTCAAGGGCAAGCGCACCGCCTATGTCTACCTGCTCATCGACGTCATCGGCGCGGTCGTCTGGGGCGTCGTGTTCTACGCGGTCAACGCAGCCGTGCACTTCCCGTTTACGGACACGACCATGACCACCGTGAGCATCGCCCTGCTCAACACGATCTTCCGCTTTGCGACCGTGCTGCTGCTCACGCCGATGATTCCCCTGCTGGAAAAGCTCGTCTCGTTCCTGTTCCCGGACAAAGCGTCCACCGGCGCGCTCGCCGACATCGACCGGCTCGAGGAGCGCTTTCTCGCGCACCCGGCGCTGGCCATCGAGCAGAGCCGCCTGGCCATCGACTCCATGGCCCGTCAAGCGCAGGACAACATCCTGTCCGCGTTCTCCCTGCTCGACAAGTTCAGTGACGAGCAGTTCGCCGCCCTGCAGGAAAACGAGGAAGCCATCGACCACTACGAGGACAAGCTCGGCACCTACCTCATCAAAATCACGAGCAAGGAGCTCACGCCGCGCCAGACGGCCGACGTGTCGAAGTACCTGCACACGATCAGCGACCTCGAGCGCATCAGCGACCACTCGCTCAACATCGGCGAGACGGCGCAGGAGCTCTACACGAAGAAGATCGTCTTTTCGCCCACCGGCGCGCGCGAGCTCAAGGTCATGCTCGCGGCCGTGACGCGCATCCTCGAGATTACGATCAACGCCTTCCTCGACAACGACGTCGCCGCGGCCTACCGCGTCGAGCCGCTCGAGGAGCTCATCGACAACCTCTGCGACGAGATGAAGCTGCACCACATCGACCGCCTGCAGACCGGCGAGTGCACGCTCAACCACGGCTTCGCGTTCAACGACCTGCTCACCAACTGCGAGCGCGTGTCCGACCACTGCTCGAACATCGCCGTCGCCATGATCGAGCTCGAGTCCGACTCGTTCGACACCCACGAATATATCAACAGCGTCATGGCCATGCACTCGCACAGCTTTGACGAATACTACTCCGAATACAGCAAAGAATTCCAGATTTAATGCATATATCCGCCGCCTATCCATTTGTAAAAATGGCCGGGCGGCGGTTTTTTGCCCCCGTCGTCCGGCAAATGTCCCAATTTCGCGTGGTCAGGTATGTACATGCTGCACAAGGCATTTTTCCCTCGCTGGGCGTGTTTTTTCAAATTCCACAAATCGCAGTGAATTTTTCATGAATGCCTTGCATATTTATTCGCGTGGTAGTATATTAACCTTATATAAATGGATTTTTATCCGCTTGTGAGGGACGAGATATGCATAACGAAAAAACGACCATTTTCATCGACGGCAGCTCCGGCACGGCCGGCCTGCGCATTTACGACCGGCTGGCCCAGCGCGAAGATATTGACCTGCTGACCCTGCCGCCCGAGCTGCACCACGACATTAAAGCCCAGCGCGAGCTCATCAACCGCGCGGACATCGCGTTTTTGTGCCTGCCGGACGCGGCGGCGATCACGGCGGCAGATCTGGTCGAGAACCCGGACACGGTCGTGCTCGACACCTCGACCGCGCACCGCACGGCCCCCGGCTGGACGTACGGCTTCCCGGAGCTGTCGCCCGAGCGCGAGGCCGCGATCCGTACCGCCAAGCGCATCGCCGTGCCCGGCTGCCACGCCAGCGGCTTCATCGTGCTGGTCTACCCGCTCGTCGAGGCGGGCATCCTGCCGCCGGACGCCCTGCTGACGTGCTACTCGCTCACGGGCTACAGCGGCGGCGGCAAGAAGATGATCGCCGAGTATGAGGCGGACACCCTCGACCCCCTGTACGTTGCCCCCCGGCAGTACGGTCTTGCGCAGCAGCACAAGCACCTGCGCGAGATGTGCGCCATCCCGGGCCTGACGCACGCGCCGGTGTTTGCGCCGATCGTGGCGAATTTCTACAGCGGCATGGAGACGAGTGTCGCGCTCTTCGCCTCCCAGCTCTGCCCCGGCAAGACGGCCGAAGATATCAAGGCCGCCTACGCCGCAAAATATACCGGCCCTGTCGTGACCTACCGCGACCCCGCGTGTGACGACGGCTTCCTGTCCGCCGCCGCCATGTCCGGCAAGGACAGCATGGTCGTGTCCGTCTCCGGCAATGACGAGCGCATCCTGCTCACATCCGTGTTCGACAACCTCGGCAAGGGCGCGTCCGGCGCCGCGCTCGAGTGCCTGAACCTCGTCATGGGCAGGGAAAAGGGCTTCGGCCTCGATCTGTAAGGAGGAACGAACGATGAAGCAAGTCACCGGCGGCGTGTGCGCCGCACAGGGTTTTTCCGCCGCAGGCATCCACTGCGGCATCCGCAGAAATCAGTCCAAGCGCGACCTCGCGCTCATCTACAGCGCCGTCCCGGCCAGCGCCGCGGCGGTCTATACATCGAACCTCGTCAAGGGCGCGCCCCTGACCGTGACGAAGGCGCACCTGGCTGACGGCAAGGCCCAGGCCGTGATCTGCAACAGCGGCAACGCCAACACCTGCAACGCTGACGGCGTCGCCGTCGCCGAGGAGATGAGCGCGCTCACGGCGGCGCAGCTGCACATCGCGCCGCAGGACGTCATCGTCGCGTCCACGGGCGTGATCGGCCAGCCGCTCGATCTCACGCCCATCCGCTCCGGCCTGCCGCAGCTCGCCGCCGCGCTCGGCGACCACTCCGACCAGGCGGCCGAGGGCATCATGACCACCGACACGCACCCGAAGGAGATCGCCGTGCAGTTCACCGCCGGCGGCAGGACCTGCACGATCGGCGGCATCGCCAAGGGCTCGGGCATGATCCACCCGAACCTTGCGACCATGCTCGTCTTCCTCACGACGGACTGCGCCGTCAGCCCCGCCATGCTGCAGGCCGCGCTCTCCGGCGACGTGCAGGACACGTTCAACATGGTCAGCATCGACGGCGACACGTCCACGAACGACATGGTCGCCGTGCTGGCAAACGGCCTCGCCGGCAATGCTGAGATCACCGCGCCCGGCGCGGACTTCACGGCGTTTTGCAGCGCGCTCAACAGCGTGACCGTCTGGCTCTGCCGCCAGATCGCGGGCGACGGCGAGGGCGCGACGCGCCTGCTCGAGTGCTGCGTCACCGGTGCTGCTGACCACGGCACCGCGAAAACCGTGGCCAAGAGCATCATCTGCTCGTCGCTCGTCAAGGCCGCCATGTTCGGCGCGGACGCCAACTGGGGCCGCGTGCTGTGCGCCATCGGCTACAGCGGCGCTCCTGTAAACGTGCACAAGGTGGACGTTGCCTTCCGCTCGGCGGCCGGCACGGTGCGCGTGTGCGTCGACGGCGCGGGCATCCCGTTTTCCGAGGAGGAAGCCAAAAAGGTCCTGCTCGAAAAGGAGATCGAGATCCTCGTCGACCTCAAGTCCGGCGACGAGGGCGCGACCGCCTGGGGCTGCGACCTGACGTATGACTATGTGAAGATCAACGGCGACTACCGCACCTGAACCGGGAGGAACACCATCATGGACATTACGAATCCGCAGCGCGCGAAGGTACTCGTTCACGCGCTGCCCTACATACAGGAATACAGCGGCAAGATCGTCGTCATCAAATACGGCGGCAACGCCATGATCAGCGCCAAGCTCAAAGACTCCGTCATGCGCGACATCGTGCTGCTGTCGCTCATTGGGGTGAAGGTCGTGCTCGTGCACGGCGGCGGGCCCGAGATCACGGAAACGCTCGAAAAACTCGGCAAGCAGACGCAGTTTGTCGACGGCCTGCGCGTCACGGACGCGGAGACGGCCGACGTCGTGCAGATGGTCCTCGCCGGGAAGATCAACAAGACGCTCGTCAACCTCATCGGCCACAAGGGCGGCCGGGCGATCGGCCTGTCCGGCATCGACGGGCAGATGATCCAGGCGCGCGTGCGCGATGAGCGCCTCGGCTACGTGGGCGAGATCACGAAGGTCGACGTGCGCCCCATCCTCGACGTGATCGACAAGGGCTACATCCCCGTCGTGTCCACCGTCGGGTGCGACACGCAGGGCCACGTCTACAACATCAACGCCGACACGGCGGCCGCACGCATCGCGGGTGAGCTGGGGGCCGAGAGCCTCATCGCCATGACCGACATCAGCGGCATCCTGCGCGACAAGGACGACCCCTCCACGCTCATCCCCGTCATCCACACGGCGGACGCGCTGCAGCTCATCGAGTCCGGCGTCATCAACGGCGGCATGCTGCCGAAAGTGACCTGCTGCATCGACGCCATCCGCTGGGGCGTGCACCGCGTCTTTATCATCGACGGCCGCGTGCCGCACGCCATCCTGATCGAAATGCTGACAAACGAAGGCATCGGCACCATGTTCGTTGCCGGGCAAGGAGGAAAAACAGATGAACATTCCGCAACTTGACAGTACCTATATCGCCAACACTTACGCCCGCTTCCCCGTGACGATCGCGCGCGGCAAGGGCTCGCTCGTCTGGGACGCGGACGACAAGGTCTATATCGACATGGCGACGGGCATCGCCGTCAACAGCTTCGGCATTGCCGACCCCGCGTGGATCCGCGCCGTGACCGAGCAGCTGTGCACCGTGCAGCACGCATCCAATCTCTACTACACCGCGCCCGACGCGCAGCTGGCGCAGCTGCTGTGCGAGAAGACCGGCATGAAGAAGGTCTTCTTCTCCAACTCCGGCGCGGAGGCCAACGAGTGCGCCATCAAGGCCGCGCGCAAGTACGCCGCCGACCACAAAGGCCCGGAGTACCACACCATCATCACGCTCAAAAACAGCTTCCACGGCCGCACGATCACAACGCTCGCCGCGACCGGGCAGGACGTGTTCCACCACGACTTTCTGCCGCTGACGGAGGGCTTTGCCTACGCCGAGGCGAATAACCTCGACGATCTCAAGGCGCAGGTCGCCGCGCACAAGTGCGCCGCCATCATGATGGAGGTCGTGCAGGGCGAGGGCGGCGTCATCCCGCTGACGCAGGAATTTGTCAAAGGCGCAGCCCAGCTCGCCGCCGAGCAGGACCTGCTGCTCATCTGCGACGAGGTGCAGATCGGCAACGGCCGCAGCGGCAAGCTCTACGGCTACATGCACTACGGCATCACGCCGGACATCATCTCCACGGCCAAGGGCCTCGGCGGCGGCCTGCCGCTGGGCGCGACGCTGCTCGGCGAGAAGGCGCAGGACGTGCTCACCCCCGGCAGCCACGGCTCTACCTTCGGCGGCAACCCCGTCTGCTGCGCCGGCGCGCTGAGCATTCTGCACCGGCTCGACGGCCCGCTGCTGCAGTCCGTGCAGGAAAAGTCCGACTTCATCGTCAAGGCTCTCACCGGCGCCAAGGGCGTCAGAAGCGTCACGGGCCTGGGCCTGATGCTCGGCGTGGAGACCGAGCGCCCGGTCAAGGACGTCATCAGTGAATGCATGGCGCGCGGCGTGCTCGTCATCTCGGCAAAGAACAAGGTGCGCCTGCTGCCGGCGCTCAACATCCCCATGGCGCAGCTCGAGCAGGCGGTCAGCGTGCTCAAAGACGTCTGCGCCGGAGAATAAGGAGGGACACCGTCATGAATCTCAAAGGCAACGATTTTCTCAAGCTGCTCGACTACACCCCCGAGCAGATCGACTATCTGCTCCGGCTCGCCGCCCAGCTCAAGGCCGAGAAAAAGGCCGGCATCCCGCACCGCCTGTGCGAGGGCAAAAACGTCGCGCTCATCTTTGAAAAGACGAGCACGCGCACGCGCAGCAGCTTCGAGGTCGCGGCGCACGATCTGGGCATGGGCAGCACGTATCTCGACTCCACCGGCTCGCAGATCGGCAAGAAGGAAAGCATCGCCGACACGGCGCGCGTGCTCTCGGGCATGTTCGACGGCATCGAGTACCGCGGCTTCGGCCAGTGCATCGTCGAGGAACTGGCGCAGTACGCCTCCGTCCCGGTCTGGAACGGCCTGACGGACGAGTTCCACCCGACGCAGATCCTCGCGGACTTTCTGACCATCCGGGAGCACTTCGGCTCGCTGGAGAACATCCACCTCGTCTACATGGGCGATGCGCGCTTCAACATGGGCAACTCCCTCATGGTCGGCTGCGCGAAGATGGGCATGCACTTCACGGCCTGCGCACCCGAGGGCTACTTCCCCGATGCGCAGCTCGTCGCCGAGTGTCAGGCCATCGCGGCGCAGACGGGCGCGACGCTCGACTTCATCTCCGACCCCGCCGCGGCCGTGCAGGGCGCGAACGTGATCTATACCGACATCTGGGTCTCCATGGGCGAACCCGAGAGCGTCTGGGCCGAGCGCATTGCCGCGCTCGCACCGTATCAGGTCAACGCGGCGCTCATGGCCAAGGCCGACCCCAACGCCATCTTCATGCACTGCCTGCCGGCGTATCACGACAAAAAGACCGCCATCGGCAACGAAATGTGCACGCGCTTCGGCCGCGAGGCGATGGAGGTCACGGACGATGTGTTTGAAAGCGCGCAGTCGGTCGTGTTCCAGGAGGCCGAAAACCGCATGCACACCATCAAGGCCGTCATGGCGGCGACGCTTGCGGAGATCGAGCTATGAAGCGCTATCTCGTACTCGAAAACGGCGAGGTCTTTGCGGGCCTCGCTTTCGGCGCACCGTGCGACACGGTGGGCGAGCTGGTGTTCACCACCGGCATGAACGGCTACATCGAGACGCTCACCGACCCGAGCTACTGCGGCCAGATCGTGCTGCAGACGTTCCCGCTCATCGGCAACTACGGCATCATCCCGGCCGATTTTGAGGGCAAGTGCTGCGTGCGCGGCTATGTCGTGCGCGAGCAGTGCCAAACGCCGTCGAACTTCCGGTGCGAGGAAACGCTCGACGCATTTTTGAAAGCCAACAACATCCCCGGCATCGCCGGCATCGACACCCGCGCCGTCACGCGCATCCTGCGCGAGGCCGGCACGATGAACGCTGCCATCTGCGACACGGTGCCGGACGATCTTGCGCCCCTGCGCGCCTACCGCATCACGGACCCCGTGCCGCAGGTGACGACGCCGGAGCCCTACACCCTCCAGCCGGAGGGGAGCGTGCTGCACCGCGTGGCGCTCATCGACTACGGCGCGAAGCGCAACATCGCGCGCGAGCTCTGCCGCCGCGGCTGCGCCGTGACGGTGCTGCCCTGCTCTGCCAAAGCGAAGGACATCCTCGCCGCCGGGTATGACGGCGTCATGCTCTCCAATGGCCCCGGCGACCCGACGGACAACGTCGACCAGATCGCGGAGATCGCCAAACTCTTCGGCCGCATCCCGATGTTCGGCATCTGCCTCGGCCACCAGCTCATGGCGCTGGCGCAGGGCGGCAGCACCGTGAAGCTCAAATACGGCCACCGCGGCGTGAACCAGCCGGCGCGCGACGTGTGCGGCACGCGCACGTTCCTCACCAGCCAGAACCACGGCTACGCCGTCGTGCCCGAGAGCGTGAAGACCGGCGTCATCCGCTACATCAACGCCAACGACGGCACGTGTGAGGGCGTGGACTACCCCGACCTGCGGGCCTTTTCCGTGCAGTTTCACCCCGAGGCGTGCTCGGGCCCGCACGACACGGCCTTTCTCTTCGACCGATTCTGTGACCTGATGGGAGGTGCGCACCATGCCGATTGATTCCAGCATCCGCAAAGTCATGGTCATCGGCTCTGGCCCGATCGTGATCGGTCAGGCGGCGGAGTTTGACTATGCCGGCGCGCAGGCGTGCCGCGTGCTGCACGACGCGGGCGTGAACGTCGTGCTCGTCAACTCCAACCCCGCGACGATCATGACCGACAAGGCCCTCGCGGATGAGATTTATCTCGAGCCGCTCACGCTGACCTCCGTCAAGCGCATCATTGAAAAGGAGCAGCCGGACAGTCTTCTCGCCGGTCTCGGCGGCCAGACGGGCCTGACGCTGGCGATGGAGCTCGACAAGGAGGGCTTTTTGCAGCAGCACAACGTCCGCCTCATCGGCACGAACGCCAAAGCCATCGACAAGGCCGAGGACCGCGAGCTCTTCAAGGAGACCATGGCCGCCATCGGCGAGCCGACCATCCCCTCCGGCATCGCCAACACCGTGGCGGAGGCGCTCGCCGTAGCAGACCGCATCGGCTACCCCGTCATCATCCGCCCGGCGTTCACGCTCGGCGGCGCGGGCGGCGGCGTGGCCTACAGCCCGGAGGAGCTCTCCTCCGCTGCGCAGACCGGCCTCGACGCGTCCCCGATCACGCAGATCCTCGTCGAGCGCTACATCTACGGCTGGAAAGAGATCGAGTTTGAGACCATGCGCGACGGCGTAGGCAACGTCATCGCCGTGTGCAGCATGGAAAACTTCGACCCCGTCGGCGTGCACACCGGCGACAGCATCGTCGTCGCCCCGGCGCTGACGCTCTCGGACAAGGAGTTTCAGATGCTGCGCAGCGCGGCGCTGAACATCATCTCCGCGCTCGATATCGTCGGCGGCTGCAACTGCCAGTTCGCGCTCAACCCCGACAGCTTTGAGTACGCCGTCATCGAGGTCAACCCCCGCGTGTCGCGCTCGTCGGCGCTCGCGTCGAAGGCGACCGGCTACCCGATCGCCAAGATCACGACGAAGATCGCCCTCGGCTACACGCTCGATGAAATTCAAAACGACATCACCGGCAAGACCTGCGCCTGCTTCGAGCCCGCGCTGGACTACGTCGTCGTGAAGTTCCCCAAGTGGCCGTTTGACAAGTTCGTCGGCGCGTCCCGCCGCCTCGGCACGCAGATGAAAGCCACCGGCGAGGTCATGGCCATCGGCACGAACTTTGAAAGCGCGCTGCTCAAGGCCGTGCGCGGCGCCGAGATCCATCTCGACACGCTGCACGCCAAACCGCTGTCTGACCGCCCGGTGCGCGACCGGCTCGCCGACTGCGACGATCACCGCCTGTTCACCGTCTTTGAGGCGCTGTGCAGCGGCGTGTCCATCGACGAGATCCACGACATCACCCGCATCGACCGCTGGTTTTTGTCCCGGCTGCAAAACCTCGTGGACTACGAGGCGAGCATTCAAAACGGCCTGACGCCGGAGCTTTATCAGCGTGGCAAGTACCTCGGCTATCCGGACGCGGCGCTGCGCCGCCTGTCCGGCAGCGAGACGCTGCCCCCCTTCCGCGCGGGCTACAAGATGGTCGACACCTGCGCCGCCGAGTTCGACGCGCAGACGCCGTATTTCTACGCCAGCGCGGACACGCGCTGCGAGGCGCGCACCTTCCCGCGCAGCGGCAAGCCCGTCGTCATGGTGCTCGGCTCCGGGCCGATCCGTATCGGCCAGGGCATCGAGTTTGACTATTCGTCCGTCCACTGCGTGTGGACGCTCAAGGCCATGGGCTATGACGTCGTCATCGTCAACAACAACCCCGAGACCGTCTCCACGGACTACGACACCGCCGACCGGCTGTATTTCGAGCCGCTCACGGCTGAGGACGTGCTGCAGATCATCGACGTGGAGCAGCCCGTCGGCGTCGTAGTCGCCTTCGGCGGCCAGACCGCCATCGCGCTCACGCAGACGCTCGACCGCCACGGCATCCGCATCCTCGGCACATCGGCCGAGGGAATCGACATCGCCGAGGACCGCGAGCGGTTTGACGAGCTGCTCGAGCGCTTCCACATCTCCCGCCCGAAGGGCATGGGCGTGCAGACGCTGCCCGAGGCCCTGCACGCCGCGCAGACGCTCGGCTACCCCGTGCTGCTGCGCCCGTCGTACGTCATCGGCGGCCAGAACATGAAGATCGTCCACGACGACGCCGAGGTCACGACGTATATGCAGCGCATCCTCGCGCAGGGCATCGACAACCCCGTGCTCGTGGACAAGTACATGATGGGCACGGAGCTGGAGGTGGACGTCATCTCCGACGGCACGGACGTGCTCATTCCCGGCATCATGGAGCACATCGAGCGCGCCGGCGTGCACAGCGGCGACTCCATCGCCGTCTACCCGCCGTACAACCTCAACGACATGATGACGGACAAGATCGTCGACAGCTCGCGCAAGCTCGCCCTCGCGCTCGGCACGAAGGGGCTTGTGAACATCCAGTACCTCATCTGGGAAAACGAGCTCTACGTCATCGAGGTCAACCCCCGCGCCTCGCGCACCGTGCCGTACATCAGCAAGGTCACGGGCGTGCCGATGGTGGACGTGGCATCGCGCGTCATGCTCGGCGCGCCGCTGGCTGGCCTCGGCTACGGCACCGGCCTGCACCCCATCCCGCCGTATTACGCGGTCAAGGTGCCGGTGTTCTCGTTTGAAAAGCTCGGCGACGTCAACGCCTACCTCGGCCCGGAGATGAAGTCCACGGGCGAGGTGCTCGGCCTCGGCAAGACGATGCAGGAGGCGCTGTTCAAGGGCCTGACCTCGGCCGGCATGGTCGTCGGCCAGCACCCGGACGGCCGCCACGGCGTGTTCGTGAGCGTGGACACGCACGACCTCGGCGAGATCGTGTCGCTGGCCAAGAAGCTCGACGACCTGCACTTCGCCCTCTACGCGACCGAGGAGACCGCCGCCGCCATCGCGCGCCTCGGCATCGACGTCGTGACCGTGGACGGCATCCGCGAGAGCGACCACGCCTTCGCCCTGCTCGAGAGCGGCTGTATCGACTACATCGTCTACACCGGCGCGCTCAAGGACGCGACCATGGACGATTACATCGCCCTGCACCGCCGCGCGCTGCAGCTCGGCATCCCGTGCTTCACCTCGCTCGACACGGCCAACGCCCTGGCGGACATCATCGCCAGCCGCTACAACGAGCGCAACACCGAGCTCGTGGACATCAACCACATGCGCACCGAGCGCCAGAGCCTGAAGTTTGCGAAAATGCAGGCCACCGGCGACGACTATATCTACGTCGAGAACTTTGACGGACACATCACCTGCCCCGAGTCGCTGTGCATCCCGCTCTGCTCGCGCCACCGCGGCATCGGCGGCTACGGCATCGTGCTCATCGAGCATAGCGACGTGGCCGACGCGAAAATGCGCGTCTTCAACCGCGACGGCAGCGCCGGCGGCATGGGCGGCAACGCCATCCGCTGCGTGGCCAAGTACCTGTACGACAACGGCATCGTGCCGCGCGACGATCTCACGATCGAGGCCGGCGGCACCGTGCACCGGCTGCACCTGTACACGCGCTTCGGCACGGTCGGCCTCGTGACGGTCGACATGGGCAAGCCCGCGTTTGAGCCCGCCAATGTGCCCGTGATGCTCGAGGGCGAGCGCGTGATCGACCGGCCGGTGACGATCGCCGGCGGGGAGTACCGCATCACGTGCCTCTCGATGGGCAACCCCCACTGCGTCGTCTTTGCCGATCGCGTGGATGAGGTGGACGTCGCGCACCTCGGCCCGCAGTTTGAGCACGCGGACATCTTCCCCGCGCGCACGAACACGGAGTTCATCCGCGTCGTCAACCGCACGACGATCAAGATGCGCGTCTGGGAGCGCGGCAACGGCGAGACCCGCGCCTGCGGCACCGGCGCGTGCGCGGCCGTGGTGGCCGCCACGGAAAACGGCCTGTGCCCGAAGGGCGAGCCCATCACCGTCAAGGTCAGCGGCGGCGACCTGATCGTCACCTACGACGACGACGGCGTGCGTCTGACCGGCAACGCCGAGCTCGCCTTCACCGGCGTGACCACGTACTGAGACCTCAAAAGCAAAAAATCACCCGCATCCGGGTCGGATGCGGGTGATTTTTTCTGCCGGCCGCTCAGCCGCGCATGGCGGCGGCGAAGGCGTCGATGCGCGCGATGTCGAGTTTCGGCTCGGCATACTGCGCGCGGTACTGCGGCGATGTCATCAGCGCGCCGAAGAGCTGCTTGTAGGCATAGCTCATCTTCTCGTACTGCATCTTGCCGCCAAGAATGTCCTTCGCGGCCGCGTGCGCAAGCAGCTCCGGCGAGAAGAAGTGCTCCAGATACCCCTCCGTGCCGGGCGTGGTGTAGCAGCACAGGTACACCCCGAGGCGCTTGCCCATGAGCGTCTTTTCGTTCCGGCGCAGGAAGTGCCGGATGTGCTTATCGAGCTTGAACATGTACACGCAGCTGCCGATGATGACCGTGTCGTACCCGTCGAGCGTGATACCGCGCTCGCGGATGTTGCGCACCGTCACGTCGCCGCCGACGGCGCTTTTGAGCATATAGGCGATCTCCTCCGTCGCGCCGTAGCGCGAGGCGAACAGGATCAGCGTTTTCATGCAGTGACCTCCTTTGTCCGCCCTGCCGGGCGGCCCCTTCTTTATGTAAGAGTATAGGAAGCCGCCGCGCCGCTGTCAAGCGCTGCGCGCGATTTTTTTACCCGACCGGCACGGGCTCGCCCTGTTTCGGCGCCGGCTCTCTGCGCCGCGCCTTGGGGATGTTGATCGTCAGGATGAGCGCTTCGTCCGTCTCCTGCCGGTGCATGCCGGCGTCGATGCCGCCCTGCTTCATGAGGTCGAGGCTGTGCGAGATCGTGTTGAGAAACACGCGCACGTCCTTGAGGATGAAGGTCTTCTGCTGCTCGCTCTCGGGCGCGGTCTTGGCCTCGAGCAGGCGCTCGATGTAGGCGTCCGTCGCGGCGACGTTCAGGTCGCGGCTGAGGATATAGGCCAGCGCCTCGCGCTGCTCGGCCGGCGTCTCAAGGCGCAGCAGCGCGCGGCCGTGCCGCTCGGTGAGTCCGGCGTTGCGCATGGCGTTGAGCACATCCTCCGGCAGGCGCAGCAGGCGGAGCTTGTTCGCCACGGCCGACTGCGACTTGCCCAGCCGCCGCGCGCACTCCTCCTGGCTTAGGCCGAAGAGCCGGATGAGCTGCGCGATGCCGCGCGCCTCCTCGAGAAAGTCCAGGTCGTTGCGCTGGAGATTTTCCACCAGCGCGATGAAGCTCGCCTCCTCGAGATCCAGCTCCATGATGATGCACGGCACCTCATGGAGCCCCGCCATGCGCGCGGCGCGCAGGCGGCGCTCCCCGGCCACGAGCTCATACCCGCCCTGCCGCGGCCGCACGGTCAGCGGGCTGAGCACGCCGTACTCGGCGATGCTGCGCGAGAGCTCCTCGAGCTGCGCCGGGGAAAAATTCTGCCGCGGCTGGACCGCGCTCGGCGCGATCGCGTCCACTGCCAGATACACGATGCTGCCGCGGGCCGCGCGGCTGCGATGGTTGGAAAACTGCATAGCACACCCTCCATATCTTGTGTTTTACAACACAAAAATAATCCACATATTGCGCAAAACGCGGCGAAATCGGGCGCGCGCAGAAAAAAAGAGGGCGGACTGAAAACAGTCCGCCAAAAACAGGGTCGTGGGATAAAGATATGAGCCGTGGCTTCCAAACTGCGGAAGTCAATTGGATAAGCTGTAATGGTATTGTAGCGCCGGGCGCGCAAAATGTAAAGAGCGAACGGTGTCGGTCGGACACTTGTTTTGTCGGCGGCGGAATCTTTTTTCGCGCGCCGGGGCATACTGACCGGGAGTACACAGCAAAGGAGATGGAAGCATATGCAGGTGATCGACCGCATCGCGCTGATCCTCGCGATCATCGGCGGGCTCAACTGGGGCAGCATCGGTCTGTTCCGGTTCGATCTCGTGGCGTGGATCTGCGGCGGGCAGGCCTCCGTGGTCGCCCGCGTGATCTACACGCTCGTGGGTCTGGCCGCGATCTGGTGCATTTCCCTGCTCTTCCGCGGCCGCGACGAAATCGACGGCGACACGGAGGAGGCATAATGCCCCGGCAGCAAAAAAACGGCATGGCCGACGCCATGCTGTTTTTTTCTCCAACGAGAACCGCTTCGCTGGGTTCTCGTGAATATGTTTATCCAAGTCTCTGCATCGCCAGTGCGCTGCTGCCCGGGAAGCGGTCAAACGCATCGAGCGGCGGCAGATACGCTTCCAGCGCGTGCACCAGCTCGCCGCCGAGCAGGCCGCCGAGCGTGTTGAGCATCAGGTCGTCCACGTCGCACAGGCGGTACGAGCCGCGGAACACGAAAAACAACCCCGTGAGCTGCCCAAGCTCAATGAACGCCGAAAACGCGAGCGACGCGAGCGCGACCTTGCCGAGATCCAGCCCGCAGACATAGCGCAGGTACATACCAAACGGCAGCAGCATCAAAATGTTGCACACGACCTGCAGCACCGTGCGGTCAAAAAGCGCCGGCAGATACGTGCGCGCATCGGAGAGCACGAGCGGCGTCTCGCGCAGGAAATCGGCCACGAACTGAAACGGCACGAGCTGGATCTCATACCCGCTCAGCCGCGCCGCCTGCGCCGCATCCGGCAGCGGGAAGAACACGAGCGCCAGCACGCACAGCACGTAAAACAAAAACAGACCGCCGAACACGGTGCGCACCCAGTTGAAGCAGCGCGCACGCACCTGCCGGTCGAAAAACGGCACGGCCACCAGCGCCGCGATGAGCGGAAACGCATAGCCCGCCAGCCGGATACTGCCCAGAAGATTTGTCATGATCCTTGCCTCCCATCGGGGCGCTCCCGCCCCGGTTTCTGGCATCAGTATAGCCCCGGACGGCATCACATCGCCATCGTTTTGGCTTACAGTTGGCTTACATCTTCGTAAGGCAGCGCGCAGGGCGCAAAAAACCGGGCGCGTCCATTCAGACGCGCCCGGCCGTGCGGACGGATATTTTTCCTCAGGCGACGAGGAAGAACTTCACGAGGAAGATCACCGAGATGACATACGTCAGCACCGAGACCTCCTTGCCCTTGCCCGTGCAGAGCTTGAGCACGGAATAGCTGATGAGACCCAGACCGATGCCGTGGCCGATCGAGCCGGAGATCGGCATGGAGATGAGCATGATGGCTACCGGCAGGCTCTGATAGATATCGTCAAAGTCGATCTTCTTGAGACCGCCGAGCATGAGCAGGCCGACGTAGATGAGCGCGGAGCTCGTCGCAGCGGCGGGGATGATGGCGGCGATGGGCGCGAGGAACATGCTCGCAAGGAAGAGCACGCCGGTCGTCAGAGCGGTCAGGCCCGTGCGGCCGCCGGCCTCGACGCCGGAGGCGGACTCGACGAACGTCGTGACGGTGGACGTGCCGGTGCACGCGCCCGCGACGGTGCCGACGGCGTCGGCCAGCAGCGCCTCGCGCATGCGCGGCATGTTGCCGTCCTTGTCGACCATGCCGGCGCGGCTCGCCGTGCCGACGAGCGTGCCGATGGTGTCGAACATGTCAATGATGCAGAACGTGATGACGAGCGTCACGACCGTGAACCAGCCGATCTCGCCGAGGGCGGCAAAGTCGAACTTGAACAGGGTCGTCTCGGCCATGTCGCCGAACGCAGGCACGAACGACGCGCCCTTGAGCGACGCAAACGGGTTCGTGTGCAGGAAGATGGCCTCGCCCGCCCAGTAGATGCCGGACGCGCAGAGCATGCCCAGCAGCACGGAGCCCTTGATCTTCTTGTGCGCGAACAGCACGATCAGGAACAGGCCCACGAACATGGTCACGACCGTGAGCACCATCTGCGGGTAGCCGTCGCCCATGTTGGCCTTGGCAAGGCTGGGCGTGAGCGCGCCGAAGAAATCGCGCATGACGTAAAACGGGCCGCCGTCGCTCGAGTACACACCGGCGTTGGAGCCGATGCCAATGTTGAGCAGCATGAGACCGATGGCCGGCGCGATGCCGAGCCGGATGCCGAGCGGAATGGCCTCGACGATCTTCTCGCGCACCTTGAGCACCGAGAGAATGATGAACACGATGCCCTCGATGAGGATGACGCACAGCGCCGTCTGGAACGACTGCAGGTAGCTCATGCCGGTCAGGGTGACGATGTTGGCCACGACGACGGCAAAGAAGCTGTTGAGACCCATGCCGGGCGCCATGGCAAAGGGCTTGTTGGCCGCGAACGCCATGACGAGCGTGCCGACGGCGGAGGCGATGCAGGTGGCGAGGAACACGCCGTTCCACAGCTGCGAGCCGCCCTGGGCGCCGAAGCCGGTCAGCAGGTTCGGGTTGAGCGCGATGATGTACGCCATGGTCATGAACGTCGTCAGGCCGGCGACGATCTCGGTGCGTACGGTGGTGTTGTTTTCTTTCAGGTGAAAGAGCTTTTCCATTGGGATCCCCTCTCCATAAAGTTTTTGCCGGGAACGCAAAACGCCGTCAGTATAACGCGATTTGCCCCGCCTGTCAACGACAAAAACCGGACACGGAATGTCCCGTGTCCAGTCCTGCTGTTTTCGCGTGTTTTACGCCTGCGCGGGGCAGTCGCGCTCGTGGCAGGTGAACAAAATGACCTGCCGGTGCTGCGCGATCTCCCGGAAGAGCGCCATGGCGCGCCCGGCGCGCGCATCGTCGAAATTCACAAGCGTGTCATCGAGCACGAGCGGGCACGGATCGTCCGCCGGGCACGTCAGCTCACACAGCGCCAGGCGCACGGACAGGTACAGCAGATCCGCCGTCCCGGCCGAGAGATAGGCCGTGTCGCGCGGCGTCGGGTCGTCGGTGCTGCGCGCCTTGGCCGACAGGTCGCGCGCGAGCACGAGCTCGTCATAGCGTCCGTCGGTGAGGTAGTCCATGTAGTCCGCCGCCTTCTGCGCCAGCTGCGGGGAAAAGCGGCTCTGCAGCTCCGCGTCCGCACGGCCGAGCGTCTCGATCGCGAGCGCGATGGCCGCATACTGCCGCTCGAGCGCGTCGCGCTGTTCGAGCAGCTGCGCGTGTTCGCTTTTCAGCGCCATCGGGTCGCCGATGGCGAGGGCCGCGCCCGTGAGCTGCGCCTGCTGCGTGCGCAGGCGCGTGCACACGCTCTCGAGCGCGCTCCTGCGCTGATAGAGCGCGGCGGCCTCGCCCGTGCCGCTCTCAAAGTCCAGACTCTGCAGCAGCCGCTCGTGCGTCTCGCACTGGTGCTCGCGCGCATCCTCGAGCGCGGCGGCGGCTTTCTGCTCCGCCTGCATGGCGGCCGCGCACGCGCGGTAGGCAGCCCGGTGCACCTCCGCCTGATAGTAGATGCCGTCCGCGTCCTGCGCGCCGTAGCTGCGCAGGAGCTCCCCGAGCGCGGCGGCGGCCTGCTGTGCGCGCTTCTTGCCGTTATTGGCAGCAACCAGCAGCATAACGGCCAGCACCGCGAGCGCGATGGCCGCATAATACAGCGGCTGCGCCACAAGATAACCCAGCACCGCGCACAGCGCCGAGAGCACGAGCGCCGCGATCCAGAAGTACGGCTTGCCGCCGTGGGCTGCCGTGTCAGCAAGGGCCTCCGCCCGCTGCGCGTCGCGCTCGGCGGTCTCGCCCGCCTCGTCCGGCGTCTGCACGCCGAAATGCGTCTGCTCGAGCGCGGTGCGCCTGGCCGCGGCGTCCCGCCGCGCCTGTTCGAGCGTCTGCTCGAGCGTGCGCAGGTTCGATTTTTCCTCGCCCATGCTGCTCAGCGCCGCGCGGCGCTGCCGCTGCCGGGCGGCGTTCATCTGCTCGGTCACGGTCTGCAGTTCCGCGTCCGTCTGCCGGAGCTCGGCGGCGCAGGCCGCCTGCTCCTGCGCGTTGCGCTCGAGCCGGTGCAGCTGCTCTTCTACCTCCGTGATGCGGCCCTCCAGCTCCGGCAGCGCGCCGTGCCGGCCGCTGCGCCGGCGGCGCAGCCATGCGCGTAGCTGCGCGTCGGCCTCGGTGTAGGAGCTCGCCTCCTCGCCGGAGGTCACGATGGCGGAGATGCGCTTTTCCAGCTCCGGCGTACCCGTCACGACGAGGCCGCCCTGCCCGATGAACGCGCTGCGCGCGAACACCTCGGCCGACACGCCCGTGAGCTGCTCGCCCGCGTCCGTCGCCGTCAACCCCGGCACCGGGATGTCCGTGCCGGTGTACACCGCCGAAAAGCCGCGCAGCGGCGCGCCCGGCGTCTCCGTCCAGCGGCGGATTGTGATGCATTTTCCGCCCTGTTCGAGCTCCAGCTCGCCCGCCATGGGCTTGCCGCTCCAGGGCGCGTATTTCTGCTTGTCGGGCACGAACCCGGCGCGCGCGCGCTGGGACGTGTCGATCCCGTAGAGCATGGCGCGCAGAAACGCGCACCATGTGCTCTTGCCGCTCTCATTCGGCGCGTAGATGATATTCAGACCCGTGTCGAGCCGCAGCTGCTCGCCGTCGAGCGTGCCGAACGTGCCCTGCATATGCCGGATGATCACAGCGTCACCACCTCCTCGTCGTGGTCCAGTGCCGCAAGCCCCCAGCGCGCGGCCATGACAATGGTCTCACGCGCGCGGTCAGAGTCCGCGGCGTCGTATTGTTGCTTCAGTTGGGCCAGAAACTGCCCGCGCAGCGTGCCCTCGCCCGCCCGCGCCCAGAGATCCCGGCGCGCGCGCGTCTCATCGCGCAGCTGCAGCGCGAACACCCGCCCCTCGAGCGCCGCGCGCAGCGCGGCGGGGTTCGGCGCGCGGTCGGTCTCGCCCGTGAGCACGATGCGGTAAATATTGCGCGCAGCCCCCTCCGGCAGCGCCGCAAGCGCCGCCTGCACGGGGTCCGTGTCCGTGACGTCCACGCGCAGGATCTCATACCGCCGCCCGGGCACGGGCAGGAATCGCGCCTGCACGTCGCCCGCAGCGACGTCCACGAGCAGCACGCCCTTTTCCCCCGTCTCGTCAAAGCCACGGCCCTCCATGCAGCCCGGCCAGGCGTACACCGTGCCCCCGGCGCGCTGCACGCCGCCGAAGCGGTGCACGTGGCCGAAGGCGGCGTAGTCCAGCCCGCTGGCAGCCAGCTCCGCGGCCGACACGGGGTTGTAGGCGGACGCGGGATTGCCCACCTCGCCGTGCAGGCAGAGCACATCGAGCAGCCCTGCCTGCTTCGGCACGGAAAAGCCCCGCAGCAGACCGGGGCAGCGGCTGTCGGTGAACGCCGCGCCCCAGACGCGCACGCCCAGCTCCGGCAGCGTGACCGCCTCGATGCGCGGCGAGCGGAAGATATGTACGTTTTCCGGGAACGTCAGGCGCGCATACGGCGCGCCCGCGCTGTAATAGTCGTGGTTGCCGGGCGCGAGAAACACCTCCGAAGCGCAGCCGGCAAACGTCTCGGCGAGCGCCTTGGCCGTCTCGGGATAGGGGCTCGCGCTGTCGAGCAGGTCGCCCGCGAGCAGGATGATCTGCGCCCCGTGCGCCTGCGCCAGCTCCGGCAGAGCGCGCAGCAGGCTGCGCTGCTCCCGGCGGCGCTGCGCCGCCTGCGCGAGCGTGAGCGCCTCAAACGGCGAGTCGAGATGCAGATCCGCCGCGTGCAGGATGCGCACGCTCATCTCAGGCGCACCAGCTGCACGTCGCGGCAGCGGCCGGTGTCGCTGTCGACCTCGAAGATCGCGCCCTCGAGCTTGGCCGCGCCCATGGCGGCCTCATAGCGCCGCGGCGGGTCGCCGAGGAACTTGCCGATCGACTGCTCCGGCGCGATGCCGAGCACGGCGTTGGCCGGGCCCGTCATGCCGAGGTCGGTCAGGTAGCCGGTACCCTCAGGCAGCACCTCGGCGTCGGACGTCTGCACGTGCGTGTGCGTGCCCCAGACGGCCGTCACGCGCCCGTCAAGATAAAAGCCCATGGCGCGCTTTTCGCTCGTGGCCTCGGCGTGCATGTCCACGAGGACGATCTTCGCCTGCGTCTGGTCGAGGATGTCGTCCGCGACGAGGAAAGGATTATCCGTGTTCGCGTCGAGCGTGAAGCGCCCCATGAGGTTGATGACGCAGATCGGCCCGCCGCGCACGGAATATTCGCCCCAGCCGCGGCCCGGGCACTGCGGCGCGAAGTTGGCCGGGCGCAGGATGCGCTTTTTCTGCTCGAGATACGGCTGCAGCTCGTAGCGCGTCCACGTGTGGTTGCCGAGCGTGATGACGTCGGCCCCGGCGGCGAAGATCGCGTCGGCCTGCTTCGGCGTCACGCCGACGACGTTGGCGTTTTCGCCGTTGACGACGGTGAAATCAATGTGTTCCTGCTCCTGAAACGCGCGCAGGCGCTCAGTCAGGAACGTCAGGCCGGGCGCGCCCACAACGTCGCCCACGGCCAGAATGCGCAAGATCATAACGGTCCCTCCCATACGATCGGAAGAAAATTTGATAAGATAATAAAAATAGTATACCACCGACGGCGGCGGGGAATCAATCCAGAAACTGGCGCGGCGCAGATTTCATACTCCCGCGCGCCCGCGCACATACTATCCGCGCAGCAGTGCAGCTGCGAAGGGAGGCAGGAACGTGAAAGGAGACAGCAAAATGAACGCAATGCAGTTTGCCAAGGGCATGAGCATCGGCATGGGTGTCGGCATGGCGGTCGGCACGGCGGCGGGCTGGATGATGCACCCGCAGAAAAGGCGCACGAACAACATCGTGGCGGACGCGGTGCGCACGGTCAGCGATGTGACGGACACCATCCGCGATACGATGGGCTGGTAAAAACGCAAAAAAGGAAAACTTTTTTGAAAAAGGGCTTGCAATTCTGGCCGGGCTATGCTACTATATTTAGGCGCGTTAGGAGCGCACTAAGCGCCGTTAGCTCAGCTGGATAGAGCGTCTGGCTACGGACCAGAAGGCCGGGGGTTCGAATCCCTCACGGCGTGCCAAAACTCCTCGAAATCGTCTGATTTCGAGGAGTTTTATTTTTCATAAGTTGCCATTTCCGGATGCTGCTTTATCCCGACCCAAACGTTGACCCCAACAGGAGCGGATAGCGGAAAGGGCTATACCGCACGGGATAGGATACAGCCTATCGTTTGGGCTGCTTTCATCTGTGCGTCGGTAGTCACGTGGGCGTAGGTGTCCAGCGTGAAGCCTGCGGAGTAGTGGCCCAGCATGGAGGACACCGTTTTCACGTCCACGCCGTTCTGAAGCGCCATCGTTGCGAAAGTGTGGCGCAGGTCATGGAAGCGTATGCGGAGCAGCCCTGCTCGTTTTAGGGCTCTTTGTAACATGTGCAGGACACTGTCCGGGGACAGGGGGTCACCGGTTGGCGATGGGAATACCCATTCGCTGCCGCCCACCTTGCGCTTTTGCATTTTCAGTACGCTTATTGCGTCCGCCGACAGCGGCAGGGTGCGGTAGGCGTTTTTCGTTTTCAGCGGTGCTTCAACTACCTTGCCATTTTGTCTGGAGATGGCTCGCTGAATTTTCAGCACACTACGGTCGAAGTCCACGTCCCGCCACTTCAGTCCCAGCAGTTCACCTCGGCGTAGTCCGGTGGCAAGGTCGAGGTAGTAGAGCTCGTACACGCCACTGTCTTTGGCTTCTTGGAAGAAGGCACTGAGTTGGTCAGCGGTCAACGTTCCAGCAGAATGAAAGCTCCGTTCAATTTTCGTTATTATTTGGTAATATAACAGGCAAGCGCAATACACAGACTTATCTAGGGAGGATAGATTATGCAGACCCTCGAAAATCTTAATACAAATAATACAAAAATTGATGAATTTGAATTCTTTATTGCACCAGAGCAGAACATTCAATATCAGCTTGGAAAAACTGCAAAATGTCTGTTTTCCTCCGACAAGGCTTTGAAACGCGCATTGATCGTAATTAAATTCAAGGCAGAGGCCGATGATAGTGAGAAATTCAGGTTTCAATTGACTGCGAGAGTTGAGCTTCAAATGTCAGAAGAACCTCCCGAAGATGATGAAGCTAAGAATAATATGATTCGAGACGAACTGGTTCCATTCGCAGACAAAATCGTTTCAGACAAAGCACAAGAAATTGTTAAATCATTGGGATACCCAATGATTGGTTTTGATTCAGAAGGCACATGATGCCCATTGATATTTCGATGGAATACACACGATAAAAAAGTGGGGGAATTTTGTCGCTCAGAATCCCCCGGTGGGGGCTTTTCAAAACAAAAATCCCCCACAAATTTTTGGGCAACAATTTGTCAACAAACCGCCCGTTATCAACGGACACGAACAGATACGAACAGGCACAACAATTCGTTCCCAAACCGCAAAAGTGCTGATTTTTCAGTATGAACAGACACCAACAGACACGAACAGGCAAGGTGATCTTTGAACTACGGACCAGAAGGCCGGGGGTTCGAATCCCTCACGGCGTGCCAAAAAGCTCGTGAAATCCAAGGATTTCACGAGCTTTTTTTGCATTTTTGAGAACTTTTCGCGGGGCGTTGATTTGCGCTGGCCCATACCGTGACCCATACGGGAACGGGGAGGGGAAAGGGTCAGAGAGCAGCGGAGAGAAAGGAACCTACCTTTTCTATGCCTCAAAATTTTATATTTCGGTGTTGAGGTAATCGTGTGGGAACGGTTGATATGTACTGCATCCCATGGCACCAGGGGAGGTATGATTTTTCGGTTTTATCGTATTTGGAATACGGATTTCAATGCGATTGAGTATATATTCTCATCGTCAATCGGGCTAAGTAGTTTATAAATCCAAAACATAAATTTTCCGGAGTTCATTCAATATTGTTATTTGACTAACAATGTTTTATTGGACATAATAAAGAAAACAGTGCCCAGATGAAACATGAAATGGGGGACAATTTATGGATATTGTTGCTCTGGAATCATTTGTAACGGTGTACAACTACAAAAACTTCACAAAAGCCGCAGACAAGCTCTATATCTCCCAGCCGGCGCTTAGCCGTCGTATGAAAGCATTGGAGGAAGAATTGGGAATCACCCTGTTCAAACGGCGGGGGACAAGTATCGAAGGGATCACCGAGGGCGGAAAATTCTTTTACAAAGAAGCTGTGAAGCTTCTAAAGCAAGCGGATGAGATGCGATTGAAAGTCAACCGGTTCCGGGAAGGTGTCTCTGGAACGTTGCGGATTGCGGTATCACCGGATTTTTCCCTTTCCGTGGTACTGAAAGCGATCCAAAAGATGAGTATAGAATGGCCCTATATCGAGATTATTCCCGAATGTTATACGGACACAAAAAATCTGGACTTACTGCGATTTCTGACCGAGCGATCGGTGGATATAGCGATTACATCCCGGGCCGAGGTGGAGGATGTCCCGGGAATCAACTTTGAAGTCATCAAGGAGAATATCTCATCGGTTTTGATCTGCCGTGGGCATAAACTATATGGCAGGAGCAGACTCACTCTGGCGGATCTGCATGATAAACCGAATTGTGCACTGTATAACGCAAACTCATTGACAAAGGCGAAGATCATTCAGTGGATGAATTCCATGGACGTAAGGGTGGGACCCACCGTGTATTGCCGGTCGTATCAGGAAATCATGCTGTATCTCAGTACTGGGAAATACTACTGTCTGCCTGGAGTGCTGACGAATGAATTACTGCAAAGCTATGGCGATGATTTTCAAAATATTCCGCTGGTCGAAGGACAGGTGCCCATTGGCGATCAGGTATTTGCGTATATTGAGAAAACAGAGACCGTTGAAAAATTCTTGAAATGCATCAAGGACAGCATCGACGTTTGAGAAATAGCTGTCCTCTTATCAGAAAAGTTTTTTAAAACTGCCCGCGCTTCGTTGCGACGGGCAGTTTTTATTTTTCGTCATGAATTATAACAGTGCCCAAAGTTAATGAGAATTCGGTATTTCACAGCAAAAAACAAAAGTGTTATCTTGTTAACAAGCAAGAATGCATTCGAAACCGTGGCGCGCAAACTTAAAAAAAAATAAAAAGGAGACTGACGTATATGAATTTTAACATTCTTTCCAAGCCCGCAATCATTTTCGGTGAGGACAAGATCTACACACTCCCCGATGAACTGAACAATCGGAACCTCAAAAGAGCGATGCTGGTGGTGACCCCCCACTTCGTGAACAACGGGCTTGCCGCCAATCTGCAGGGCAAGCTGAAGGAAGCGGGAATCGAGAGCGTCGTTTACAGTAACCTGATTCAGGACGCACCTGACTTTACTGTTAACAACGGTGCGCAGATCGCCCGTGATTTCAAGGCGGATACTATCGTTGCCATTGGCGGTGGCAAGGCTATGGATACTGCCAAGGGCATCAACATCATCGTCAACAACCCCGGCAAAACCATTGCCGACTATCTGGACCCCAGCACGCTCCCGAGCCGGAACCCCGGCGCATTTCTCATCCTGTGCCCCACTACCACCGGCACGGGCAGCGAAATGACGTTCGCCAGCGTGATTCATTTCATGGATACAGATAGAAAGCTTTCTGTGGGTGATGGAACTGCTTTTGCGAATCTCGCCATCGTGGATCCCGTGCTGACTGTTGAACTGCCCAAGGATGTGACAGCATACACCGGTCTTGATGCTCTCACGCATTGTGTGGGCTGCCTGACCAGCATTTACAATGTGAATCCTCTGAGCGAAACCCTTGCTCGCGACGGCATCGGCATCATTATGGAAAACCTTCCTAAGGTCGTTGCGAATCCCTCCGACCTGGAAGCTCGGAATATGATGTGCTACGCCAGCATGACCGCAGGTATGGCGTTCATCGACCAGATCTGCAACATCGACCATGCCCTGTCCGAGTCCATGGGTGCTGTGGCGGGTACGCCTCACGGCGTCGCCTGCGGTGCCGCGCTGGCGCCGTCCATCCGTTTCCTGTGCGAAGCCGCTCCGGAAAAGGTGCGGAAGGTCGCCGATGCCATGGGCGTCGACGTCAGCAACCAGAATCCTGTGGAAGCCGGTGAGACCGTTGCCAATGCGTTGGCTGCGTTTGTCAAGTCTGTGGGATGCCCGTCGATGAAGGAACTGAACTACACGGAAGAGCAGCTGGAGTGCATTTCTGAACTGACGCCTCAGGCCGTTGGTTCCCTCCTTTCCCCGAGACACGTGACAAAGGAAGAGGTTCTTGCACTGCTTCACGATGCTATGCAGCGGTAATCATCTTATTTCAGGAGAAATACTATGGACAACAAAGTCAAACAACTTTTCACCCCGTTTCAAATCGGTAAGGAAACGATTAAAAACCGCTTTGTGGTGGCGCCCATGGGCGTGCCTGCCTATGTAGATAGCAATGGTGCATTTACCGAGCGTGGGATGCAGTATTTCGTTGAACGCGCGAAAGGCGGATTCGGTCTTATTTATACCGGCGTCATGCTGGTAGATAACCAGGTGGAGCCCATGGGTCCCAGCATCTTAGACCATCCCGAAATCTTCTATCCTGCCGCAACGAGACTGAATGAGAGACTCAATACATACGGTACCAAGATGATCTGTGAAGTGGGACTGGGTGTTGGACGCAATTATCCCACGTTTAAGTCTCCGTCTCCTGCGGAAGTTTACGGTTATCCGCAGTTGACATCTGAAGCGCTGACCGTGGATGAGATCCATAAAAAGCGGGACTGCATCATCAAAGCGGCGGCTTTGGCAAAGCAATCCGGGTTTGCCGGAGTTGACATCCACACTCTGCACTGGGGCTACCTGCTGGATCAGTTTGTGATGTCCATCACCAACAAGCGGGAAGACGAATACGGGGGAACGCTGGAAAACCAGATGCGTCTGGTTAAGGAAATGATTGACGGTATCCAGGCGGCTTGCGGCAAGGACTTCCCGGTGACCATGGGTCTGGGCGTAAAGAGCTATATCAAGGCGCTGAACAAGGCATCCCTCCATGGTGATGAAGAGGCAGGCAGAACGGTCGAACAGGCGATCCAGATCGCAAAGATGCTGGAGGACTATGGTTTTGCCGCTATCATGACGGACACCGGCACTTATGACTCCTTCTACTACGCATGCCCTCCCTGCTATATGGAGAAAGGCCACGGCATCAATCTGTATGAGCAGATCAAGAAAAATGTCAACATCCCCATCATTGCACGTTCCAAGATGAATGACATTGAATTGTGCGCCAATGCTCTTGATAAGGGTCAGGCTGATGCGTTCATGTTCGGAAGACCCTCTCTGGCGGACCCGTATATTCCCCGCAAGCTGGAAGCCGACAAGCCCGAGAAGATCCGTCCCTGCATTGGCTGCAATATGGGCTGCATTGGCCGTCACCTGGATTTGGGCCTTGGCGAGTATACCACATGTGCGGTCAACCCCAGAGCTTTCAATGAGATCAATACGCTTCCGAAAAAAGCGGTCCATCCGAGACGCATTGCCGTTGTCGGTGGCGGCGCGGCGGGCATGGAAGCCGCCCGTGAGGCAGTGGAGTGCGGCCATACGGTCGAGATTTTCGAGAAGTCCAAGGTTCTGGGCGGCGAGCTGAACGCTGCCGGTGCGCATGCTTTTAAGAAAGAAATCCACCAGCTGCGTGACTGGTATATCGCCGAGTTGAAAGAGAAAAACGTTCCCATTCACATGGAAACAGAGTTTACGCCGGATATGGCGGACAGTGGCAAGTACGACACGGTCATTCTCGCGGTCGGCGCCACGCCTATTATGCCTGCGTCTATCGAAGGTGTTGAAAAGGCCATCTCTGCGGTGGAATTGCTGGAAAACCACAGCGATGTGGGTGAGACCGTTGTAGTGGTCGGTGGCGGTATGGTAGGCTGTGAAACCGCAGTCGATTTGTCCAAGGCAGGTAAGAAAGTCACACTTGTGGAAGCCCTTCCCGCTGTTTTGTCCAGCGAATACGTGACAACTGCTCACAAGATGATGCTCCAGGACATGATGGAAGATCAGAAGATCGAGATCATGGCCGCTCATAAAATTGTGGCTGTCACCGATGAAGGCGCGGTCGTGGAACCCACGGACGGTGGTGAAAGAATGACCATTCCGGCAGATAAGGTCGTGCTGTCCATCGGCTTGAAACCGAATCCGTCTATGGCGCTGGATTTGGTTGGCAGAGGCGTTGAAATCTATGAAATCGGCAGTGCCCGCCGCGCCGGCAATGTGATCACCGCTATCCATGATGCCTTCAATGTAGTCTACAACTTTGAATAAGTAAAGCACACCCGCTGAAACACCAGAGCAGTCTAAAGCATGGAACTCCAAACACACCTTTCAATACTTCCTTGAACCATGCGTAACGCTCCGAAGCTCTCCATAGCTTTAGACTGCGCGGCGTGTATCAGATCACCCTTGAATGGCACCGGGCAAATGACAGGCATCTTCCTTGCGTTGCCCGGTGTCTGCGAACAAGGCTTTACCAAATGATTAACAGGAGAATGAATATGAATCCTTTTCTGATTTCCACAAAATGCCCGATGCTGTTCGGTTGTGGAACCTCCATGACCGTCGCTTCTAAAATCCAGGAATTGGGCTGCAAAAAGGTAATGATCGTCTGCGATGACTGGCTGTCTAAGCAGGAGAATTTCAAGGCGTTTATGAACACTTTTTCTGAGGTGGAGACCTACGTCTGGAACCATGTCATCCCGGATCCCACGGATATCAGTGTGGAGGAAGGCGCAGTCATTGCCAAACAGGAAAACATTGACGGCATCATCGGCATTGGCGGCGGCAGTTCTTTGGATTCCGCCAAGGCGATCAATACTCTGCTCCACAGTGATTTCCCGATCAATCAATATTTTGCCGAACTGGGGCCTGATGCCAAAGTCCCGAATCCCGGTGTACCTATGATCCTGATTCCTACCACCTCCGGCACGGGGGCAGACTGCTCCCCGGCGGCTGTCATTACCAATACCAAGCTGAACAATGTGAAGAATAACCTGTTCGTGCCCAATTGCATTCCGGATCTTGCTGTTGTTGATCCGGACTGGGCCATGACAATGCCACCAAAGCTGACAGCATCTTGCGGGTTTGACGTGTTTTCCCACGCAATTGAGACGATCTCTTCCAGCCGCTGGAATCCCATGTCTGAGACGATTGCTCTCAAATGTATTGATATTGTGTGGACTTATCTGGAACGGGCATATCACAACGGTTCGGATGTCGAAGCACGGGAGTACATGCACTTTGCGTCATCAGCGGTTGCGGTTGCGTTCAGCGACTCCTTGATCAATCTGGGACATGAAATCGCCCACATGATTGGCGCACGGTATCACATCCCTCACGGCGATTGCTGCGCCATGGTCACACCCGCCTGCCTGAAATTCCTTGCCGGCAAGCTGCCCGTGGAAATGGGACGCATTGCCAAAACGCTTGGTGTCGATGACCGGGAAGATGGCCTGGGCGACAGACTCTACGATGCAGTGCTGGCGTTCCGTAAACGCTTGGGTATCATGAGCGCAAGTGAGCATGGACTTGACAAGGCCGAATTTATGGCAATGGCCGATGATCTTGCCTCGCCGGTGTTCCTGTCCTACACTATGACTGCAGATGATTACAGGAGCATTCTTGCGGATATCATTTCCGAATAATGCGACCTATGTGTAATATGATTGAGAGGTTATAAAATGAATCGAACAAAGAAAAACGCTGTCATGACAGCGATCGGTTGCGCATTGATCATGTTCGCAAACGGCGGCATGACAAATACGTTTGCACTGAATCTTCCAGAGTTTGTGGCCGCGTTCAATGAATCTGCGGCAACGATTGCAATTGCTGTCACTGTTGGCACCTTATTCAGCTTTGTGCTGAGTCTTGTCGGCGGTAAAATTATCCAGAAGCTGACTCCGCGTGTCACCTTATTCATCGCATCCATTTGTACTTTTGCATATGGCTTGATGCACTATCTGGCACCGAATGTTACATGGCTCTATATTGCAGGTATGCTTTCTGGTTTTGTTTTGGCCCTTGGTATGCATGCTTGTATCGCCGGCGTTTTGGCTGGTCATGCTGGATACTTCGGAAATAAGATTTCCAGCACACTGGCTCTGGTGTTTGCAGTCACTACCTTGGGAAGCGCGGTCTATCAGTTCCTGATGGGGCAACTCAATGCGATTGTTGGCTGGCGCATGTCTTTTCTGATTTTCGGTATTGTTTCTGCGGTGATTGGCATTATTGGAAACGTTTTGTTCCTGAAACCGCCGGTTTACGATGAAAGTGCTGGCACGGCGGAGGAAAAAGCAGCCGCTCCGGAGTTGGATGGAATGTCTGCCTCCGAGGTTCTCAAAACACCTTCTTTTTACCTTCTGTTTATCGGCATCGCCATGTCCGCTATGATGATGGCAGGTATGGCCACTTATGCTACGAGTTTCTGGCAGACCTACGGCCTTAGTGCAACGACTTCTGCTACGATTCTCAGCTTGCTGTCTCTGGCAACCATGCTCGGTTCTTATCTTTCTGGTCTTGTCATGCAGAAATGGGGCGGAAAGGTATATGTATGTTTCATTTTTATTGGCTTTGCGATTGGCATTGTTCTGGAATGCCTGTGGCCCAGTACTCAGATCACAGCCCTATTGTTCATTGCACTGTTCTTCCTGATGTGGGGTATTGCAGGCAGTGCCATCTCTTCTCAGCTGGTGCCCTCTATTTTTGGCGCTAAGCACTATAATGTTATCAACCCGATTTTCATGGGGGCATTTTATCTGGGCTGCGCCCTAACCTCTGTGTTGGTGGGTACCATCGCTACTGCACATGGCTACATTGTTGCCTTCTATGTTCTCGGCGGTTTTGCTATTGTCGGTCTCATTTGCTGTCTCTTGGCGTTGGCACTGTCCCCGTATAAGAAATTGGCAAGCAAAGAATGAAGTAGCTTGTAATATAGGTAGCATGAAAGATATCTGAATTTCATATTGTTCTTAAAAAGCAGGCCTGAAACGTGAGTTTCAGGCCTGTTTTGCTGTTTTGGGGAACTTTTTCTGGGGTGTTGATTTGGGCTGACCCAAACGGGAAAACTACATCGCTTTGGAGAGAAAACTTCCTACTTTTTCGGCGGCGTCTTGCTTCATGGCCGGGGTAATGTGGCCGTAGGTGTCGAGGGTGAATCCTGCGGAGTAGTGACCCGGCAGGCCGGAGCGCGTTTTCACATCTACACCATTTTGCAGTGCCAGCGTTGCGAAGGTGTGGCGGAGAGCATGGAAACGAACTTTTTCTAATCCTGCCCGTTTCAACACTCTATGCAGCATCTTGAGGACGCTGTCTGGTGAGATCGGGCCGCCTGTTGGCGAAGAGAATACATATTCGGAGAAACCATTTTCCCGGTCTTTCTTCTGTTTTAGGATTTCTGCCACTTCTGGCGGTACGATGATCTGCCGATAGGCACTTTTCGTTTTGAGAGGGGATTCCTTTGTATCGCCGCTCCTGCCGCCAGCGGCAGAAGCGGCATACAGCACAAAAAAGAACAGGACAAAAGCTCCGTTTCCGGTTTGGAAACGGAGCTTTTTGCGTTGTGCCGCTGCGCCTCAGCGGCGGTGCTTTTTCCCCTTGCGGGTCTTTTCCGGCTCGATGCCCTCGGCCTCGGCCATAGCGTCTACGGTCGCCTGCAGGTCGTCGAGCTGGGCATGCACGGGCTTGAGCGCCTTTTCCACTTCCTGCGCGACGATGGTCTGGTAAAACCGGTAGCGCGCGGCGACAGCGCCGATCGTGCCGACGGCGGCGGCCCCGCCCACGATGAGCGCGGTGCGGCGGAAGCGCGGTGAGCGCATCAGCTGCACGGCAACGGTCTTGATGCTCGGCTTTTTGAGCTGCTGCGCGGTGTTTGTGGCCAGCGCGGCCAGCTCCTTGCCGCTGTCGATGGTCTGGCGCAGGAGCGCGAGCTCCTGCTGCATGGCCTGGATCTGTTTTTTGCGTCTCATATATGGTCCCCCCCTGTCATGAATTGGCTTTTCAAAGCGCGACCGGCGCACCGTTGAGCACGGCCTCGACGAGCGTGTCGCCCCGATAGCGCAGCTTGAGCAGGAAAAACGGCGCGTCCTCCGCCAGCAGGCGGAAGAAAATTTTGTCGCCCGCCCACAACGGCAGCGACGGCACGGCCGCCTTGTCCACCCACTCGAGATCCCCCTCGTCGCATTCGCGCAGCGTGCCGGTGAAGCCCGTCGCCGTGAAGAGGTACATGTATTCCCCCTCCCACTCGTCGGACAAAAACGTCACAACGCCGCGGCAGCGCCAGTCGGTCAGCGTCAGGCCGGTCTCCTCCTGCGCCTCGCGCAGGAGGCACTCGTCCGGCGTCTCGTCACGCTCGAACTTGCCGCCGATGCCGACCCATTTGTCGTGGTTGAGGTCGTGTTCCTTCTTCACGCGGTGCAGCATGAGATACTGCTCCCCGCGCTCGATATAGCAGAGTGTGGTGTTGCGCATGGTGTCTCCTCCTTGTCGATCGGTACGCCGCGGCTCACAATAGGCGCATACAGCGGGTGAGGTAGTCGATGGCGTCCTGCCCGGTCAGCCGCTGCGCAGCCGGGAGCTTGCGGAAATGATCCATCCAGACATTGAACTGGTGCACCATCGCGCCGGAGCTGACGGTGTAGGCCGGCTGCGCGCCGCCGGATGCGCCGTCGAGCACGAAGGCGGCGTGCTGGTTGACGAACACGGACACCGACAGGTCGTCGTAATTGCAGACGCAGTTTTGCGTGCACAGGATGCACAGCCGCTCCGGCGTCCGGCGCAGCTGCTCGATCATGCTTCGCAGATGCTCGCGCCGCGCCTCGGGCGGCACGTCGATGACCGTGCCGAGAAAGTGCAGCCGCCCGGTATAAATATAGTCCACGAGCGCGAGCTGGTAGAGGAAGATCGTCTCGAAAAACTCCGCGCTGCCGAGAAACAGCTGCAGCTCCTGCCGCAGCTCGGGGTGCCGGGACAGAAACCGCTCCCGCAGCGGCTCCGGCAGGAAAAACGGCTGCATATGCCGCAGCAGGCATCGGCCGTGCGGCTGGGTGAAGTAATCGAGGAAATACTGCTGGCGGCGAAGCTGCTGCAGGTTCGGTGCCTGCGCGAGCGGCAGCCGGTCGCGGATGTAGGCATCGGCCGCAGCGCAGTAGCGCCCGACGAGCGCGGGGTCCGCCGTCTCGAGCAGGTATACCTCGCGCGAGAACGGCTCGCGCAGGTATTGCAGCATGAGCGCATCGCGGATGAGGTAGACATACCCTGTGCGGCTGGCGCGAAATTCGTAAAATTCGTACCGGATCTGCTTCCCCAGCCCCAGCAGATAGCAGAGCGAGCGGCAGAAGCTGTCCGTGCGCGCAGAGACATCCTCCATGTCCACGAACTGCACCACGCGCAGCGCCGTGCCCGCCGAGAGGATGCCGCGCACGCGGCGGAAAAAGGCGTCGTTGTTCTTGAACTGAATGTGGATCGGCATCGTGCAGATCATGTCCAGCCGCGCCGAGGATGGCGCCTGCTGCAAGGCCATGAAGATGCCCTCGGGGAAGAGCGCGATGTCCTTGACCGGGCTCAGGCCGGCATTTTCCGCGCCGGTCGGCTGCGGCCGCTCGGGGCCGGCCGCCCGGTCGGCCGCGATCGTGTCGGCCAGCAGGGACGCCAGCGCCGCCGAAAAGCCGGCATCGTCGGCCGCATCACAGCGCAGGTCAAACTGCCCGGCAATGCGCGCGCGCACATCCGGCGCGGCGTTGGCGGTCAGATAGGCGGCGATCTGCGCGGGCAGCGCATCGTTGCTGCGCAGCGACGGGTGCTTGACGCCGTTGATCCACCGGCTGATGTACGACGGGTCATAGCCGAGCGCGTCGGCAAGGTTGCAGCGCTTGACACCGCACAGCCGTGTCAGCTCCTGAAGGGTGCGCCCGAACGTCATATCCTCGCCTCCTCGCGTGCGCATTTCTTGACTCAGTGACGAAAAAGTCACGCATCTTTCCCATCCAGTATACGCGCTGCGCGCCGTGCTGGCAAGTCCGGATGCAAAAAATCGCGCGGCTGCGCGATTTTTTCAATATAACCGCGCAAAAACATTTGGTCAAGTTGGGGCAATTTTTATGCACGAAAAGCAATCTGCATCCAGCGGATGCACTGTGCAGGACGAAAAACGTGTGATAAGATATTGACGATCTCCGGAGGTGTTTCCCGAGTCAGCGCCGCGCGGCGCCGGCTGCCTGCCGGAACGGACAACGAATCCACCCAAGCATGACAGCTTCAAAGGAGGGACTGCACTTGACCATCGATGCCGATCGCAAGATCAAAGAGCTGGCGCGCGCGATCATCGCCGACGCGGGCCTGCCCTACACACCGGAGCAGCTCGCGGAGATCCCCGCGATCCTCGCGGCCAAGAACCGCTATTTCTGGTGCATTGACAACCAGGAGTTCGACCTCATGCCGGACGTGTTCACGGAGACGGGCTTCCGCACTTTCTGGAGCGGCCGCCCCGGCTTCCGCGACCGTGACGCGCAGGTGGCCCAGAACCGCAGCACCTGCGGCGACGACATGGTGCCGATGCACTTCGGCTACAACCAGATCGTGCACTTCACCGGTCCGCGCAGCGCGCAGCTGCTGACCAAAATGCATGACTACCACACCTACAAGGACAACGGCCAGACCTACTCCGGCTACGGCCTGTATGTGGACGACCTGGTCAAATGTGACGACGATCGCTGGCGCATCCAGACGCTGCGCCTGACCTACCGTCTGCTCGACGGCAAACTGAGGAGGACAAAATAATGGATAGACTCAAAGGAAAAGTGGCCATCATCACGGGCGCTGCCGGCGGCATCTGCCACAAGGCGTCCGAGCTCTTCTGCCAGGAGGGCGCGAAGGTCGTCATGGTCGATATCGACCCGCAGGTCGAGCAGTTCAGCGCCGAGATCAACGCCAACGGCGGCGAGAGCATCGCGGTCGTGGCCGACGTGGCGCAGCGCGACACCTGGGTGCAGCTCAAGAAGCTGGCCGACGCAAAGTACGGCCGCATCGACACGGTCGTCAACGGCGCGGCCGCGTTCTCGCCCCCGACGCACGACTGGGCGCACATCACGTCCGAGATGATCGAGGACGTCATGCGCGTGAACATCGACTCCATGCTCTATTCTTACCAGACGGTGCTGCGCTACATGATGAAAAAGAAGATCCGCGGCAGCTTCCTGAACTTCTCGTCCTCGACGGCGCTGGCCTACAACGGCTCGGCCGTGCAGGGCTATCCGTTCTCGAAGGCGTGCATCAAGCTGGCCACGCAGAACATGGTCAACCAGGTCAGCAAGAAGTACGGCATCCGCTTCAACTGCCTCGCCCCGAACTACGTCTGGGTGCCCAAGCAGGAGAAGGTCTGGGATATGTACCGCGAGCACTTTGAGGCCACGACGCCGATGCCCTATGTCGGCATGCCGGAGGACGCGGCCTGGGCGGTCGTGTACCTGTGCTCGGACGAGGCCAAGTACATCAACGGCGTCTGCCTGCCGGTCGACGGCGGCTGGGCCGTGCAGAAGTGATCCAAGGAGTAAGATGTAATTATGCCTTCTATTCTGTCCCGGCCGATCAAGATCGGCCGCATGGAACTTAAAAACCGCATGGTCATGGCGCCGATGGGCGTCACGGTCGGCAACCTGAGCCCTGCCTCGGTGGCGTACTTTGCCGCGCGCGCCGAGGGCGGCGCGGCCATGGTGTTCTGCAACATCCGCGCCTCGCTCGCGTTCGAGTCCGGCGAGCACTCCATCTACCTCAACGATGAGACCACGCCGCTGTTCCGCGGCCTGGCCGAGCGCTGCCACGCCTGCGGCTGCAAGCTCGCCGCGCAGATCCAGCCCGGCGACGGGCGCATCGGCGGGCCGTCCGTGCGCTACAAAGTGCCCATCAGCGCGTCCGCCTGCCCGTGGATGCACGTGCCGCGTATGCGCTGCCACGCGCTGACGATCGATGAGATCCACGAGCTGGAGGAAGATTTCCGCCGCAGCGTGCAGATCGCGCTGCGCAGCGGGGCCGACTGTGTGGGCATCCACGCCTACGGCGGCTATCTGACCGACCAGTTTCTGACCCGTCGCTGGAACACGCGCACCGACGCCTACGGCGGCAGCCTGGAAAACCGCGCGCGCTTTCTCACCGAGCTCATCGCCATCTGCAAGGAAGAGGGCGGTGCGGACTTCCCCGTCATCGTCAAGTTCACGCCGGACCACTACATGGACGGCGAGGGCTACCGCGCCATCGACGAGGGCATCGAGCTGGCAAAGCTGATCGTCGCCGCCGGAGCGGACGCACTGCACGTGGACGCCGGCTGCCATGAAAACTGGCCCAACGCCATGCCGCCCGCCGGCATGCAGCAGATGACGCTGCAGTCGCGCTCGGCCAAGATCATCCGCAGCGTGGTCGATGTGCCGGTCATGACGCACGGCCGCTTCGGCGACGTGGACAAAGCGGAGGCTGCCCTGCGCGACGGCGTGTGCGACATCGCGGTCATCGGCCGCGGCCTGCTCGCCGACCCCGACCTGCCGAACAAGGTGCTGGCCGGCCGGCCGGACACGATCCGCCCGTGCATCTCCTGCAACGAGGGCTGCATCGCCCGCGTCTACAACGGCGAGACGGCGACCTGCGCGCTCAACCCGCGCTGCGGCCACGAGGACGGCAGCATCGACATTCCGCCGGCTGCCCACCCGAAAAAGATCCTCGTCGTCGGCGCCGGCCCTGCCGGCTGCATGGCGGCGCTCTATGCCAAACAGGCCGGCCATTCGGTCGAGATCTGGGAGGCGGGCGGCCACATCGGTGGCAACGCTCTGTGCGCCTGCAAGCCGTTTTTCAAGCGCGACATGCACCGCATGATCCGCTACTTCGAGCGCGAGCTGCTCGTGCACGACATCCCCGTGCGCTTTTACACCACGGCGACGCCGGAGCTCGCCGCGGCCTATGCGCCTGACCACATCCTCTGGGCGGCCGGCGGCCGGCCCATCGCGCCGAAGGCCATCCCGGGACTCGACTGCCCGAAGGTGTACCTTGCGACCGAGGCCCTGTGCGACTGCTGTGATGTGGGCGAGCACGTCGTCGTGATCGGCGGCGGACTCGTCGGCGTCGAGACGGCGCTGCAGATGGACATATGGGGCAAGCACGTGACGTGCATCGACATGGCCAAGACCATCCCGTCGGAGCCGGGCTTCAAGATGAACGACATGCTCATGCGCGACTACATGGCGCGCTCGAACGTGGATTTCCGCCCCGCGACGAAGCTCGTGCGCATCGACGGCGATGCGTTCACGTGCAGCGTCACGGTCGAGCACGCGCACGAGCAGCAGCAGATCGCGTGCGACACGGTGCTGCTGGCGCTGGGCTTTGCCCCGACGGCGCAGGCCGCGGCCGCGTTTGAAGCCGTCGCCCCTGTGACGGTCCTCGGCGACGCGCAGCAGCCGCGCAAGATCCTCTTTGCCGTCGGCGACGCACACGAGGCCGTGCGCAAACTCTCGGACTGAGCCCGAGCGCACCTGCATCGTTTCACGCATCATGTTCCCATTTCCACAGCGCAAGCGGCCCGCACCATCCGGTGCGGGCCGCTCTTGCTATTTCATTACCGCGTCTTACCGCGTCACTGCGTATCGTCTTTGCCGTAGTATTCGCGCAGGAACGTCAGGAACATTCGCGCCGACGTGCCGATGGTGTTCACGGACTTGACCGCCGCGCCGAGCCGCAGCGCGATGGGTTTCTCCAGCTGGAGCACCCGCACCTGCCTCTCGTACCCGACGAGGGAAAACGACGACAGCACCGACACGCCGAGGCCGCCGGCGACCATGGACAGGATCGACCCGTCGTCCGACGCCGTGACCTCCAGCCGCGGGGTGTCCGGCGGGAGAAACGGCTCGATGTACTGGTCCGGGCTCGAGAGAAACGGCTCGCGCAGCAGCCGCTCGAGCGGGATGGTCTCCCCCTCCCACGGGAAGTCCGGCGGCACGACGGCCACGAGCGGCGTGTCCGCCAGCGGCAGAAAGTCAAAGCCCTGCGCGCGCGCCTCGTCCACGAGGGCGAGCTGGATCTCCCCGCTTGCGAGCGCGGCAGGCAACTCATCACCGCGCACGAGCACGTCCATTTTAATTTCCGGGTGCAGCTCGCGGAAGGCGCGCAGCAGCTCCGGCAGGCGCGCGCGGGCAATGCTCGCAAAGCAGCCGATGCGCAGCGTGCGCGTGCGCGGATCGTTCTGCTCGGCGGCCTCCTGCAGGAGCGTGTCGCACGCGCAGATCACATTTTGAATATAAGGCAGCAGCTGCTTGCCCGCGTCCGTCAGGCGGATGCCCTGACTGTCACGCTCGAGCAGCGTACAGCCGACTTCAGCCTCCAGTTTGTTGACCAGGTGCGTCATGGCGGACTGCGTGTAGCCAAGCTGGGCCGCCGCCTTGCTGAAGCTGCCGCATTCCACCGCCGTAAGCAGTGCCCGCAGTTTTCCGTCGTCCATATGCTGCCTCCTTTTTATCATTCTCTTTCCATAATACCACGAATTTGTTCAACGCAACCAATAAAATTTTCTGACCCATGTCATTTGCTTTTTTCATATCCCCATGAACAACTCTCGTTTCTCATTTATCAAAAAGAATGATACCCTATATTCGGAAATCGAAAGCAGCCGTCCCGCTTCGGGCGGCAAAAGGAGAGAAACCATGAAAGAGACGAAAAATCGGGCGGCACGCGACGTGATCGTTGTCGGTTTCGCCCTGTTTTCCATGTTCTTCGGCGCCGGGAACGTCATCTTCCCGCCATACCTGGGCATGGAATCCGGTCCGCAGTGGCTGGCCGGATTCAGCGCGTATTTTATCGCGGACATCGGGCTTGCGCTCGCGGCCATGTTCGCGCTGCTGCGTGTCGGCAGCAGCGAGGCCGTGCTCCAGCGCGTCGGCCGTGTGCCGTCGGAGATCCTCATGTGCGCGATCATTCTGTGCGTCGGCCCCATGGTCGCCATCCCGCGCACGTCGGCCAGCACGTTTGAAATGGCCATCGCCCCGAACCTGCCCGGCGTGTCCGCCGTGGTGTTCTCGGTGCTGTTTTTCGCGCTCATCCTCGCGCTGTGCATCCGCGAGTCCGCCGTGGTGGACATCGTGGGCAAGGTGCTCACGCCGCTGCTGCTCGCCGGTCTTGCGGCCATCATCATCAAAGGCATCGTCACGCCGCTCGGCACGATCGCGCCCGAGGCGAAGATCGACAGCGCCGTCGTCACCGGCGTCAAGGCCGGCTACCAGACCATGGACGCGCTCGCCGCGCTGCCGTTCGGCATTCTCGTGCTGCAGAGCGTGGTCGACAAGGGCTATACCGAGTCCGGCAAGAAATTCCGCATCATGAGCGGGTCGTCCATCCTCGCGTGCGTGCTGCTGCTGGCGGTCTATATGGGCCTTGCCTATCTCGGCGCCACCGTTTCCGCGCAGTATACCAGCGAGATCGGCCGCGCACAGCTCGTCATGGCCATCGTTGAGGCCCTCATGGGCAAGACCGGCATGATCATCTTCGGCATCGTCGTCGGCCTCGCGTGCGTCACGACGGCCGTGGCGCTCACCAGCTCCGCCGCCGCGTATTTTGCCAAGCTCTGCCGCGGCAAGGTGCCGTACAAAGTGTTTGTCATCGTCATCTGCGTGTTCAGCGCCGTCGTGTCGAACCTCGGTCTCGACCGCATCGTGGCCATCGCCGCACCGGTGCTGGATGTCGTCTATCCGCCTACCCTCGTCCTCATTTTCATTTCGCTTGTCGTGCCTCGGCTGCCCGACCGCATCAGCCGAGGCGCGGTCATCGGCGCGCTGCTCATGAGCGTGCTGTGCACGCTCGACGGCTATGGTGTGCCGCTCACGTTCCTGCACAAGCTGCCGCTGTTTGAGCTGGGCTTCGCGTGGGTGCTGCCGTCGGTGCTCTTCGGCGCCGTGGCTGCCGTGCTGCCGCACCGCAAGGAGAAAGCGGGCAAGGCTGAGCCCGCCTGCGCCGGCGCAAACGGCAAACAGGGATAACCGCCCCTGTGCAAAACCCCCCGGAACATCCGTTCCGGGGGATTTTTTCGCTTTGGACGGTGCACCCGCGCTGTCCGTCAGCCCGCAGCTTCCAGCAGCTTTTTGCTGACGCGCGCCTGCACGTCGATGTAGTACGCGGTCTCTGCGTCGTTCATGTCCGCGCTTTCCCACTTATTGAATTTCTCGCACGCATCCGCATACTTGCTCATGTAGCGTGCGTAATCCGCCATCAGCGTGGGATCGTTCGGATTCGCGTTGTATTTTTTCATGAACGCGACATATTCGTTCATAAAGGCCTCATAGCTGTCCATGGCTTCTTTGAAATCCTTGCGCATGCCGTTGACGAGCTTGCCATCGTTTTGCGCCGTTGCGGATGACGTGGAGGAATCCGGCGACAGCTCGGAAGTCGTGCTGCCCGAGCTCGTGTCCGGCGCGTCTATACGAATGCTCATGATCTGGTTGCCCTCATAATCGATCGAGACTTGCCACCCCGCGTCGTTGTTGGCACGGTAATAGTTGTCGCCCTTATTGTAGTCGACCGTAAAGCCCTTATCCCGGCAGGCGCTGACATAGGCGTTGTAATCGTCTCTACTCGTGCCGCCGATGTAAACGAAGAAATTGTCATCATACTCAAAAGAGAATTTACCGGTCAGGGATTTGGGTGCGGGCAGCTGTCGGCCGGCCTCGCTGTCCGGCCAGGTGATGGGGCCCATCTCCATCGGCTTTTCCAGCCGGATGGACAATCCCTCACTGTTTCCGTAATAGCTCAGCTCCAGCTTGTATCCCTCAGCGTTGTAAGCGCCGAACGACGAGGAATTGGACTCCGCATCCACCGTGAACCCAGCCGTCTGACACGCCTGCACATAGTCCGCATACTGCTTGTCGGAGATCTTTTCGATATCGACCCACAGCTCATCGGCCGTGTTGGTATGGATCTGACCTTTCTTCGCAGGCGGCTGCGGGAGCTGCGCGCCCAGGACCATATCGTCCCAATCTATTTTTTCCGACTTGCTGCCTCCGGAGATCCTGCCGGCGATCGCGATCACGACCACGGCGACGATCACATAAAACCACCACTTCTTGTAAATCGGTTTCTTCGGTTTTTGAGATCTCGGGCGGTCTGCCGGGATCTCTGGCGACGGCTGCGGGCACGGCTCTGCCTTCGCGCCGCAGGCCGTGCAGAAATTGCCCTCAAATTCTGCACCGCAATGACTGCATTTCATCTTCCTGTTCTCCTTTCGGTTTATCTTTCTGTCCGCGCGGCATGGTGCCGCCGGCCTGCTCTTCCAAACAAACGTTGGAAAACGGGGCGTTTCTCTCTTCCCTGCGCCCGGCGAATTTGGCTGTTTCCGGTCAATTTCGGAAAATCGCGGAAACTTCCAAACCGATAATAACACATTTGTGTTCAAATGACAACATATGTATTCATAATCTGCAGAATTTCTCTCTACACTGAAAGCAAAAACAGTGAAGGGAGCATGGACGATGCTGGATGCAAAAGTGGTTGGCAGCGTGCTGCAGCGGCTGCGGGAGGAGCGCGGGCTGTCGCAGGAGATCGTGAGCGGTCTCGCCGGGATCGGCAGGACGCATTTGAGCGCCATTGAGCGCGGGGAACGCAAACCGACGCTGGAGACCTTTTACCGCATCGGCGAGGCGCTGCATATGCGGCCAAGCGCGGTGCTGGCGGAGATCGAGGCGGAGTTGGAAAGAAACACATGAGCCCGGCGGCAAACGCCGCATCCTCTGCGCAGCGAAACGCGCAGGCAGCAGGCATGAAAAAAAACAGGAGAGCGGTCTGCTCTCCTGTTTTTTGATCTCTCTGTTTCCGCTGCGCCCGTACTTACCGTTCTTCTCGGAAATACGGCAGGCCGAGGCTTGCGGGGGGCTGATTTTCGCGCTTGGAGCGCACGCTCGTGATGATGAGCACGATGATCGTGACGACATAGGGGATCATCTTGTACAGTTCCTTGACGGCGAGGTTCGTGCCGCTCGGCAGGAAGATGTGCAGGATGTACAGGCCGCCGAAGAGGAACGACGCGAGCACGCCGATGTTTGGCTTCCAAACCGTGAAGATGACGAGCGCAATGGCGAGCCAGCCGCGGTCGCCGAAGGCGTCGTTGGACCAGACACCGCAGGCGTAGTCCATGACGTAGTACAATCCGCCGAGGCCGGCGATCATGCTGCCGACGCAGGTGGCGACATACTTATATTTCTTGACGTCGATGCCGGCGGCGTCGGCCGTCTGCGGATTTTCGCCGACGGAGCGCAGGTGCAGACCCACGCGCGTGTGCTTGAGCACGTAGGCCGCGATGAGCGCGATGGCCACGGCGAGGTAAGCGAGAAAGCCGTAGGACAGGAAGATCTGGCCGAACCAGCCGAGCTTATCGGCAAGCGGCAGCGACTTGGAAAAGTAGCTGTTCGTGGCCGAGAGCGCGATGGACGGCACCTCGCTGCCGGTGAGCTTGATGAGCGAGCCGCCCATGAAGTTGCCGAAGCCGACGCCGAACGTCGTCATGGCAAGGCCGGTGACGTTCTGGTTGGCGCGCAGCGTGACGGTGAGAAAGCAGTACAGCAGTCCCATGAGCAGCGAGCCGAGCAGGCACGACAGCAGCGGGATCATGATGGCGAGAAAGCCGTTCATCCCGGCGGCTCCGCCGGCCGCCTGCTCATACAGGAACGCACCGATGACGCCGCTGATGCCGCCGACATACATGATGCCCGCGATGCCGAGGTTCAGGTTGCCGGACTTTTCGGTGAGCGTTTCGCCGGTGCTGCCGAACAGCAGCGGGATACCCTGTACGATGGCGCGGGGGATAAAGGACACAAAATCAAACATGCTCCGCCGCCTCCTTCTTTGCCGGCTTGCGGAAGCTCAGCCGGTAGGTGATGAAAAACTCACAGCCGATGATGAAGAAAATGATGATGCCGCTGAGGATATCAGCGAACGACTGGTTGAGGCCGAACACGGTCGAGATCTCGCCCGCGCCGCGGTCGAGGAACACAAGCAGGAAGCTCGTGAAGATCATGCCGAGGGGGTTGAACTTGGCCAACCACGAGACCATGACGGCCGTGAAGCCCTGCCCGCCGGCGATGGTGGTCGTGATCGTGTGATCCGTGCCGGACACGAGCAGCACGCCCGCGATGCCGCACAGCGCGCCGGACAGCAGCATCGTGCGCACGATGACCTTGCCGACCTTGATGCCGACGTAGCGGGCGGTGCGCTCGCTCTCGCCGACGACGGAGATCTCATAGCCGTGCTTGCTGTAGTTGAGGTAGACATAGACGAGCACGGTCAGCACCGCGACGACGAGGATCGTCAGCAGGTACTTGTAGCCGCCGATCTGCGGCAGCCAGCCGGCCTCGGTGCTCTGGTTGATGATGCCGACCTTGCCCGAGCCCTTCGGCGACTCCCAGACGATGATGAAATAGGCCACGAGCTGCGTGGCAACGTAGTTCATCATGAGGGTGAAGAGCGTCTCGTTCGTGTTCCACTTGGCCTTGAAGATGGCGGGAATGACGGCCCAGACCGCGCCCGCAAGGATGCCGGCGATCACGATGAGCACGATGAGCAGGCCGTTGGGCAGCTTGTCACCGAGGCAGATCATGCACGCCGCGGCGGCGAGGCCGCCGGCGAGCACCTGGCCCTCGGCGCCGATGTTCCAGAAGCGCATCTTGAACGCGGGCGTCACGGCCAGCGAAATGCACAGCAGGATGGCGAGGTTCTGCCCCAGGATCCAGATCTTGCGCGGCGAGCCGAACGCGCCGCCGAACATGGTGCCGAACACCTTGATGGGGTTGAGGTGGGTGCACAGCGTCGTGATGAGCGCGCACAGCAGCAGCGCCAGCACAATGGCGACCGCGCGGATGCCCCAGGCCTGATACCAGGGCAGCGTGTCGCGCTTGACGATGTGGAACAGCGGTTCCCGGACTTTGTTATGCATGGGCTTCGTTCCCTCCCAACTGCGTCATCATCATGCCGACGTCGCGCTTCGTGGCGCCGCGGCCGGGGACGATGCCGCTGACCTTGCCGCCGCAGAGCACGAGGATGCGGTCGGCCAGCTCGAGCAGCACGTCGAGATCCTCGCCGACGTAGATCACGGCGACGCCGCGCTCCTTCTGCCGGTTGATGAGGTCATAGATCGTGTAGGATGCGTTGATGTCCAGGCCGCGCACGGCATAGGCCGTGAGCAGCACGGTGGGGGCGGAGGCGATCTCGCGGCCGACGAGCACCTTCTGCACGTTGCCGCCGCTCAGGCGGCGCACCGGCGTGGTCACGCCCGGAGTGTTGACGTCGAGTTCCTCGACGACGGTCTCGGCCAGCTTGCGTGGCGACTTGCGGTCGGTGAGGATGCCGCGGCCCTTGCGGAAGGAGCGGAGCATCATGTTGTCCGACAGGTCCATGTTGCCGACAAGGCCCATGCCGAGGCGGTCCTCCGGCACAAAGGACAGCGCCACGCCCATCTCGGCGATGCTCAGCGGATCTTTGCCGAGCAGCTCCTCGCGCGTGCCGTCGTCCTCGACGTAGCAGATGCTGCCGTTTTCGGTCGGCTGCAGGCCGGCGATGGCCTCAAGCAGCTCCTTCTGGCCGCAGCCGGAGATGCCCGCGATGCCGAGGATCTCGCCGGAGTTGGCGGTGAAGGACACGTCGTCGAGCTTGACGATGCCGTCGATGCTGCGCACGGTGAGGTTTTTGACCGCGATGCGCGGCTTGGGGTCGACGGGGTCGGGCCGGGCAATATTGAGCGTCACGGCGTGGCCGACCATCATGTTCGTCATTTCCTGCGCGTTGGTGTCCTTCGTGAGCATGTCGCCCACGAACTGGCCGTGGCGCAGCACGGCCACGCGGTCGCTGAGCGTCTCGACCTCGTGCATCTTGTGCGTGATGATGACGATGGCCTTGCCGTCGTCGCGCATGCTGCGCAGGACGGCGAAGAGCTTGTCCGTCTCCTGCGGGGTGAGCACGGCGGTCGGCTCGTCGAGGATGAGGATGTCCGCACCGCGGTAGAGCGCCTTGACGATCTCGACCGTCTGCTTCTGGGACACGGACATATCGTAGATCTTCTGGTTCGGGTCGAGGTCGAAGCCGTAGCGCTCGCAGATGCTGCGGATGCGCGCGGCCGTGGCCTTGAGATCGAGCTTTTCATCGAGGCCGAGCGTGATGTTCTCAGCGGCGGTGAAGACGTCGACCAGCTTGAAGTGCTGGTGGATCATGCCGATGCCGTAGCGGTAGGCATCGCGCGGGGAGCGGATGACGACCTCCTCGCCGTCGATGAGGATCTGTCCCTCGTCGGGGAAGTAAATGCCCGAGAGCATGTTCATGAGCGTGGTCTTGCCGCTGCCGTTTTCGCCGAGCAGCGCCAGGATCTCGCCCCGGTAGATATCGAGCCAGACGCGGTCATTGGCGACGACGGAGCCGAAGCGCTTGGTAATGTCGCGCATTTTGACCGCTGCGATCTTGTTGTCCAATATGGTGTCCCTCCCGAAATGGCGGCAGACGCCGCACGGCGGCGGCGCGCTTTAAAGTACATATGAGGGAAGGCCCGGTTGACAGGCCTTCCCTCTGCGGTAGATTCAGATATCAGCTGCCAAAGTTCTGGTCGAGCAGGTTGATGCCGTCGATCTGCACATTGAAGTACGGAGCGGCGCGGAACTCGGACTCGTGGAAGTAGCCGTCGCTGATGGCCTCGGTGTCGCCGGCGTTGTCGGCGTCGGTGTCAACATCGGCCATGTAGCTGGTCAGGGTCTCGCCCTTAACGGTGAAGGTGGAGGTGTCAAAGACGTGCAGGGTGCCGTCCTCGAGCTGCTTGGTGACTTCGGCAATCTTCTCGGCAGTGCCCTTGGCAGCGACCTTCTCGTTGACATCGGTCAGCACGACGGAGCCGGTCTTGAGGGTGCCGGTCCAGTCGGAATCGAGCGAGGTGCCGTCCTGGACGGCCTTGATGACCATCTCATAGTACGGGGTCCAGTCGATGCGGGAGGAAACGATGAAGGTGTTCGGGCAGGCAGACTCGGTGCTGCCGTTGTAGGAGACGTTCGGGACGCCGGCCGTCTCGCAGGCGGTCGGAGCGCCCATGGAGTCGGCGTGCTGGCTGATGAGCTTGCAGCCGCCGGCGATGAGCTTGTTGGCAGCTTCCTTCTCGAGGGCCTCATCGTACCAGGAGCCGGTGAAGGTGACGTCCATGGTCACGGTCGGGCACACGGACTTGGCGCCCAGATAGAAAGAGGTGTAGCCGGAGATGACTTCCGCATAGGTAAAGGCGCCGACGTAGCCCATCTTGGCCTCGTCCGCCGTGAACTTGCCGGCCTCGATCATCTCGTTGAGCTTCATACCGGCAGCGACGCCGGCGAGGTAGCGGCCTTCATAGATGGAGGCGAACGCATTGTGGTAGTTGCTGAGCTTCTCGGTGTGGGCCTTGGTGCCGGTGGCGTGGCAGAACTGCACCTTCGGGAAATCCTTGGCGGCCTGGATCATGAAGTCCTCGTGGCCGAAGCTGTCGGCGAAGACGACGTTGCAGCCGGCGTCCACGAGCTCGGCCGCGGCGTTGTAGCACTCCTGGCCCTCGGGGATGTTGGTCTTAATGATGTACTGATCCTCGCTCAGGCCGGCGTTCTTGCAGGCAGCCTTCGCGGCGTCGATGAAGTTCTTGTCGTAGGTGGAGTTCTCGTCATGCAGGCAGATGAAGCCGACCTTGATCTTGCTCTCGGCTTTGTCGCCGTCCTCGGTCTTGCTGCCGCAGGCGCACAGTGCGAACACCATGACGAGCGCGAGCAGCATCGAAACGAACTTTTTCATTCTCAGCTCTCCCTCAAATCATCAAATTTTGTATTTATCTGCATTGCTTGCGCAAAGAAGATACAAAAAAACATTGGCAGGTGCTGACCTTCCGGCGCTCCTGCCAATGTGGAACCGGGAAGATGCCGGTACTGCCATCTCCCGCGGGGAATTTCCCATCGATAGTCCAGCAATTTACGGTGCCGGGTAGAAACGCCAAGCCATATCCTTTGGTATATATCGACTGCTATTTACGATCGCTCCCGCAGCGCGGGAACACTTAATACGTTACCATGGGCGAACGGGGTTGTCAACCGTCGAAATGAGCGAATTTCATACTTTTGAAACATTTTCCCCGTCGATTTGCACAACGCCGCTCAGCAGAACACGATGCCCGTCTCGGGGTCCATGCTCTGCACGCGGGCGAGCGATTCCACGCGGTAGCCGCGCGCGCGGATGCGCGCACCGCCGGGCTGAAACGCCTTTTCCACCGCGATGCCGGCGCCGACCACGGTCGCGCCCGCGCCCTCGATGAGTGTGATGAGCCCGTCGAGTGCCGCACCGTTGGCGAGGAAATCGTCGATGACGAGCACGCGGTCGTCCGGTGAGAGATACTCGCGCGAGATGCGGATGGTGTTGTCATTGCCGTGCGTGAACGAGTGCACGACCGTCGTGTACGCATCGTCGGAGACGTTGCGGCTCTTGGTTTTCTTGGCGAACACGACCGGGCAGTCGAACACGAGCCCGGCCACGGCCGCGATGCCGATGCCGCTGGCCTCGATCGTGACGAGCTTGTTCACGCCGCAGCCGTCGAACAGCCGCTTCCATTCCTCCGCCATCGCCAGAAACAGCTTCGGGTCCATCTGATGGTTCAAAAACCGGTCCACTTTCAGGATCTCGCTGGATTTGACCTCGCCCTCGGCGAGAATGCGCTGCTCGAGAAGCTGCATATCGCTCCATCCTCCCACAATCACTAAGATGGTTTTTATCGTAGCACCCGCGCCGGGCGCGCGCAACCGTTTTTCGCAAAAAATCCGGCAAATCGCCGAATGGACGGTTTTTGTGCCGGACGCGGTTGACTTTCCCGTCGATGTGCGGTATCATCTGTTCCTACAAGTAGGAAAAGTATGAATTCCCCACAACAGGAGGCGAGGCTATGCCCGGAGGCAAGCACGTACTCGGCCAGAGCCGCGACCGGCACATCTTCGGCACGGTGAAGGTCGGCGAAAAGGGCCAGATCGTGATCCCGAAGGAGGCGCGCACGGTCTTTGGCATCCAGCCGGGGGACACGCTGCTCGTGCTCGGCGACGAGGTGCGCGGCATCGTGGTCACGCGGCCGGAGGTCATGCGCGACGTGGCCGCAAAAATTTTCGACGAATCTGACGAATGATATGACGAATGATATAAGGAGAGGAACGATGAATACAGAGTCCATGTACACCGCGCTCGGCATCACGCCGGCGGTGCACCGCTTCGGCGAGGAGGTGCTCGCCGGTCTGCGCACGCGCTTTGACGAGATCGACCGCGTCGCGGAATATAACCAGTGCAAGGTCATCGGCGCGATGCAGAAAAACCGTGTCGACGCGACGCACTTTGCCGCCACCACGGGCTACGGCTACAACGACGCCGGGCGCGACAATCTCGAGCGCGTCTATGCCGACTGCTTCCACACGGAAGCCGCGCTCGTGCGGCCGCAGATCACCTGCGGCACGCACGCGCTGACCGTGGCGCTCAGCGCCAACCTCCTGCCCGGCGACACGCTGCTCAGTCCCGTCGGCGCACCGTATGACACGCTCGAGGAGGTCATCGGCATCCGCCCGAGCGCCTGCTCGCTCAAGGAATACGGCGTGCACTACCGGCAGGTCAACCTGCTGCCGGACTACAGCTTTGACTATCCGGCCATCGAGCAGGCGCTGCGCGGCGGTGTGAAGCTCGTGACCATCCAGCGCTCGAAGGGCTACGCCACGCGGCCGACGTTTTCCGTGCAGCAGATCGGCGAGCTGATCGCGTTCTGCAAGCGCATCGACCCGAACGTCATCTGCATGGTCGATAACTGCTACGGCGAGTTCGTCGAGACGATCGAGCCGTCCGACCTCGGCGCGGACATGATCGTCGGTTCCCTCATCAAGAATCCCGGCGGCGGGCTCGCGCCCATCGGCGGCTACATCTGCGGCCGCAAGGATGTGGTCGATCGCTGCGCCTTCCGTCTGAGCGCCCCCGGTCTCGGGCAGGAGGTCGGCGCGAACCTCGGGCTCATGCCGGCGTTTTATCAGGGCTTTTTCCTCGCGCCGACCGTGACGGCCGGCGCGCTCAAGGGCGCGGTGTTCGCGGCGAATGTCTATGAGCGGCTGGGCTTTCGCTGCATCCCGAACGCGGCGGAGCCGCGGCACGACATCATCCAGTGCGTGGAGCTCGGCTCGCCGGAGCGCATGGTCGCCTTCTGCAAGGGCATCCAGGCGGCCGCGCCCGTGGACAGCTATGTCGACCCCATCCCCTGGGCCATGCCGGGCTACGATTCGGAGGTCATCATGGCCGCCGGTGCGTTCGTGCAGGGCTCGTCCATTGAGCTGTCGGCCGACGGGCCGATCCGCCCGCCCTACGCCGTGTATTTTCAGGGCGGCCTGACGTGGTATCACGCCAAACTCGGCATCCTCATGAGCCTGCAGAAGCTCGTGGATGCCGGTCTCATTACACTCGATCAACCGGAGGAGAAATAAAGTATGTGGTTCTGGCTTTCCCTGATTGCCCTGCTGTGCTGGTCGGGCTCGGATCTGTTTTCAAAAATCGGCTGCCGCGACGCGGACGATCATCTGGCACATTTAAAAATGGTCATCGCCGTCGGCGTCGTCATGGGCCTGCACGCGGCGTATGAGATCTTCATCGGCGGCGTGAGCGTGACGTGGCACGTCATCTGGACGTACCTGCCCGTGTCGCTGCTGTACATCGTGTCGATGGCGCTCGGCTATGTCGGCCTGCGCTATATCGAGCTGTCCATCTCGTCGCCGATCTGCAACGCCTCCGGCGCGGTGGTGGCCGTGCTGTACCTGTGCTTCGGCGGGCTGGACGAAGACCTCAGCGGCGGCATGCGCGTGATGGTGCTGCTGGCCATCGCGCTCGTGTGCGTCGGCGTGATCGGGCTCGGCGTGGTCGAGTCGCGCGAGGACGACGAGCTGCGCCGCGCGCGCCAGGCGGCCTCGAACTACCGCTACGCCAAGAGCTGGCTCGCCCTCGCGCTGCCGGTGGCCTACTGCCTGCTCGACGCGGCCGGCACGTTTGCCGACAGCCGCGTGCTCACGCGCCTTGACCCGGACGCCGCCAACTGCGCCTATGAGCTGACGTTTCTGTTCGCGGCGGTGGTGTCATTCGTGTATGTCAAGTTCATCCGGCACGACCGCTTCCTGCCCAAACGCGAGGGGCCGAAGTACGTCGGCGCGCTGTTCGAGACAGCCGGCCAGTTCGCGTACATCTACGCCATCGCGGACGAGGACCACGTCATGTACGCCGCACCCATCATCTCGGCCTACTGCGCCGCGTCCGTGCTCTGGAGCCGCATCTTCCTGCGCGAGAAGCTCTCGTGGCGGCACTATCTCATGCTGCTGCTGATCGTCGTCGGCATCGTGCTGATTGGCATTCTCGACCTGTGAGCGCTGCCCCCCCCCCGCAGCGTAGATTTCCGGTCTGTTCCACGCGGCCGCCCCGATCGGGCGGCCGCGCAAAGCCCTGACCCCTCAGGGCTTTGCGCATAAGATCCGATTCGAGGTGGGCCTTGCCCCCTCGAGCTCCCTCGCTGCTCTGTCCTCCTTCCCCGCAGCGTAGATTCCCGGTCTGTTCCACGCGGCCGCCTTTGGAAAGGCGGCCGCGTTTTTGCGCAAATATTTGTCAAGTGTGTAACGGCGGCTTGCAATTGGCCGTTTGTCTGGTATAATGATGGCATATCTGCACCTTTCGGTGCGGTGTTTTGGGAGAAATGTGAAAAAACAGGAGGGATCTCGTGGATACGGAAATCAAATCCAAACGCGGCGGCTGGGGCAGCAACTTCGGCTTCCTCATGGCCTCGATCGGCTCGGCCGTTGGCCTCGGCAATATCTGGGGCTTCCCGTATAAGATGGGCAAGAGCGGCGGCGCCGTGTTCCTGCTGCTGTATCTCGTGCTCGTCGTGCTCGTGGGCGTGACGGTCATGCTCGGCGAGCTCGCGCTCGGCCGCCGCAGCGGCAAGAGCGCCGTGAGCACCTACCGTGGCCTGTCGAAGAAGTACACCTGGCTCGGTTACGCGGGCATCGTGTGCGGCTTTTGCATCATGTGCTTTTACTTCGTGCTCGGCGGCATCGTCCTGCGCTACGCCGTCGGCTACTTTCTGGCCATCTTCGGCGGGAGCGAATTTGCCTGGTCGGGTCAGGGCACGGGCTTTTTCGGCTATTTCCTGACGGATACGAACAGCATGATCCTGTTTTTCGTGCTCTATATCCTGCTCAACATCCTCGTCGTGTCCGGCGGTGTGCAGGGCGGCATCGAGAAGTTCTGCAACGTCGGCATGCCGGCGCTGTTCTGCCTGCTCGTGTTCATCATCCTCTACATTGCCTGCCAGCCCGGCGCGGCCGAGGGCTACAAGTTCATGTTCAGCCCCGACTTCTCCGTGTTCAGCAATCCGGAAATCGGCTTCGGCCGCGTGCTCAAAAACGCCGCCGGGCAGATGTTCTTCTCCCTGTCGATCGGTCTCGGCGTCATGATGACCTACGGCTCCTACCTCGGCAAGCAGGAGCACCTGCAGCGCAATGCGCTCATCGTCTGCGGCGCGGACACGCTCATCGCCGTCATGGCCGGCATGGCCGTCATGCCCGCCTGCGCCGCCTTCGGCGTGGAGTACGGCGCCGGCCCCGGACTGCTGTTCGCCTCGATGCAAACGGTGTTCGCCCACATGGGCAGCATCGGCAATTTCATCGGCTTCATCTTCTACCTGCTCGTGCTGATTGCGGCGCTCACGTCGTCGATCTCCATGCTCGAGCTGTGCACGGCCTACGCCGTCGATAAGCAGATCGACAAGGGCCTCACGCCCAAGCGCGCCAAGCACACGGCCAGCGTCGCGGCGCTCGTGTTCGTGGCGGGCTCGCTCGTCGCGCTCGACGGGCTGGGCGCGGGCGTTGCCGGCGGCGCCGCCGTCGAGACGCCGGCCACCCTGTTCGGCCTGAGCGTGCACGGATGGAACGACTGCTGGCTCGACCTGTACGACATGGTCGCCGAGGGCATCCTCATGCCGCTCGGTGCGCTCGTGATGACGATCCTCATCGGCTGGGTGCTCAAGCCCGAAGTCGTGCAGCTCGAGTGCGAGCAGAGCGGCTTGAAGTACCGCGCCGCCGGCTACTTCAAGCTCTGCTTCAAGTTCATCGTGCCGGTCCTGCTCGCGTTCATCCTCTTCTGCCAGCTCATCGACTTCTTCGGCCTGAAGATCCCCGGCCTGAGCTGAACCCCGCATCACAAAAAGTTCCGTCAGCGTCTGCCCCAACGGGCGGGCGCTGACATTTTTATGACACTTGTTGAAAAAGTGAAAATGCTCTGATATACTGGGCTTCACCGCCATTTTTCGTCCGAAAGGAGCGCTGCGCCATGCGCAAAACGGTCGCCTACGCCTTCCACCACTCGATCCCGATCCTGATCGGCTTCTTCCCCGTCGGCCTCGCCTATGGGCTGCTCATGCAGCAGGCGGGCTATAACTTCCTGTGGTCGGGCGCGTGCAGCCTGTTCGTGCTGGCAGGCTCGCTGCAGTTCCTGATGGTCACGTTCTTTGCCGGCGGCGTGTCGCTCGCCACGGTGGCCGTGCTGGCGCTGCTGCTCAACAGCCGGCATATTTTCTACGGCCTGTCGTTCATCGACAAGTTCCGCTCCTTCGGCCCGTGGCGCTGGTTTCTGATCTACTCGCTGTGCGACGAGAACTATTCGCTGCACTGCTCGCACGATTTCGGGCCCGACGTCAACGAGAAGTGGGCCTACGTGCTCACGGCCGCGCTCGTGACGTTTTACTGGGTGACGCTGTCCATGCTCGGCGGGCTCGTCGGCTCGCTCATCCCATTTGACACCACGGGCATCGACTTTGCGCTCACGGCGCTGTTCACGGTCATCGTGGTCGATCAGCTGCGCGGCGCGCGCACGCGCATCCCCGCCGTGGTCGCGGCCGTGTCGAGCATCGGCGCGCTGCTGCTGCTCGGGCCGGACAAGTTCCTGCTGCCGTCGCTGCTCGTGACGGTCGCGGCGCTCACGCTGCTGCGCCCGGTGCTCGCGCCGAAGTATGCCGAAGGAGGTGCCGGGGCATGACCCTCTCCGTCGGACAGAGCATCGCCATCATCGCGGTCTGCGCCGCGTGCACGTTTTTGGAGCGCTGGCTGCCGTGGCTGCTGTTCGGCCACCGCGCCGTGCCGAAGGTCGTGGAGTACCTCGGCAGGATCCTGCCAATGGCCGTCATGGTCTCGCTGCTGGTCTACTGCCTGCGCGGGATGCAGTTCACATCGGCCGGGGCGTGGGTGCCGCAGGTCATCGCCGTCGGCGTGACGGCGGGTCTGCACTGGTGGCGGCGCAACACACTGCTGAGCATCGCCGCCGGTACCGTGTGCTATATGCTGCTCGTGCAGCTCGTCTTTTGATGCCAAACCGGGCGTCCCGACTGGGGCGCCCGGTTTCTGGTTGCACTTTTCCTGCATATCCGTTATAATATAGGGCCTAAAAAGAAATTTCTCCTGCAGCGAGGTCTGCCCATGAAACACGACAAGAAAAAACAATGGCTCTCGATCGGCCTGCTGACGCTCGGCGCGGCGGCGCTGGCGGTGTTCGCCGCCGCGACGCTCGACGCGGGCGACGTGCGCGCCTCGCTCGCGGCGCTGCTGCCGGGCTGGACGGCTGCGATCGTGGGCTGCATGCTGCTGTACTATCTGTGCGACGCGCTCAAGTACCGGCTCATCACGCGCGCGTTCGGCTGCGCGCAGCCGCTGGGCGACAGCATCGACGTGTCGATGATCGGCTTCTTCTACTCGGCCGTGACGCCCGCGGCCGCGGGCGGCCAGCCGTTTCAGGTGCTGCACATGCACCGCCGCGGCATCCCGACCGGCACGGCCACGTCCGTCATCTGCACGGTTTACAGCCTGTGGAACATCGCGCTCGTGACGCTCGGCATCGTGGGCGCGTGCCTGTGCGGCGGCAAGCTCGCAGCGCAGAGTGCGGCGTGGATCCCCGTGCTGGCGCTGGGCCTGTTCGTGCACGCGGGGCTGCTGTCGCTCGTGCTGCTCTCGGCCATCTTCCCGAAGCCGATGTCCGCGTTCGGCACGGCGTGCATCCGCTGGCTGTACCGGCGTAAGCCGTTCGTCCGCCGGGGCGCAGACCCCGAGGCGGCCGCCGAAAAATGGTGCGCCTTCGTGGCGGAGTATCACGATGCGTTCGCCGCCGGCATCCGCCACCGCGGCAAGCTCGCCGGGGCGCTCGCGCTCGCGCTGGGGCAGTGCGCGGCGTACATGTCGGTGGCCTACTGCACGTACCGCGGCTTCGGTCTGCGCGGCGTACCGTTCTGGCAGGTCACGGGCACGCAGGTGCTGCTGTACATCGGGGCAAGCTGCTTTCCTATGCCGGGCGCGTCCGGCGCGAGCGAGGGTACGTTCTACCTCGCCTTCTCGCCGCTGTTCGGCGACTATCTGACCACCGCCATGCTCATCTGGCGTCTGGCGTCGTACTATCTCACGATCGTGCTGGGCTACATCGCCGTCGTGGCCGAGCGCGTGACGCTGCGCCGCGCAGAAACGTGAAGGCGCACGAAATCCGCACACACGGGATTGGAGGCTTTTGAGGAAACATGATTCGGCTTTCTTGGTGCGACCATTGCAAGAACATAACCGGGATGAAAGGCTTCATCCCAACATGCAGGGCATTTCCTGACGGTATCCCTTATGACTTTGCTAACAGCAAAGATCACCAAGCCCCGGAGATCTGCTGCAACGGGATCGGCTACGAAGAAGACCGCCTCACAGAAACATAATGCAGCGCACGCCGCGGAAAACCGCGCTTGCAGCGCAAGCGCGCTCCGGCGTGTCCGGAAAACCGAAAATCGGCCGCTCTCGTGCGAGAGCGGCCGATTTTCTGGTGCCGGCGGCGGGGCTCGAACCCGCACGGTGCTGCCACCGAGGGATTTTAAGTCCCTTGCGTCTGCCTGTTTCGCCACGCCGGCACGCTCCGTCACATCGTACCACCGCAGCCAACACCTGTCAAGCACAGGAAACCCGGACGGCCGCCGCGCGCACATCGCCCGATCTGTTCGACAAATCTGCGCGGCAGCCGCCGATACCCGACACACGCCTCTTGCATCCGGCCAGAAAATTTGATAAAATAATAAATTATTTCTATAGGTATCGTTTTGGGATTCGAGGCACATTGCACTTATGAAATACCGCAACTGGCAAATTCCATACACGGCGCCGCAGCCGCCGGAGGCATTGCTGCGCGCGGGCTACTCGCCGCTGCTGGCGGTGCTGCTGGCCCTGCGCGGGTACGCTGACCCCGTGCAGGCGCGCGCCTTTCTCAGCGGCGGCGACCAGAGCGCGTTCGACCCCATGCTCCTGCAGGACATGGACAAGGCCGTCGCACGCATCCGCACCGCCATCGAGCGCAGGGAAAACGTGGCCGTGTTCGGCGACTATGACGTTGACGGCATCACATCCACGTGCGTGCTCACGGACTATCTGCGCCGGCAGGGCGTGCCCGTGCATCCGTACATCCCCGACCGCATCGAAGAGGGCTACGGCCTGAACATGGACGCGATCACAAATCTCCAGCGCACGAGCGACATCACGCTCATCATCACCGTCGACTGCGGCATCACCGCCATCGACGAGACGAACTACGCCCTGCAGCGCGGCATCGACATGGTCATCACCGACCACCACGAGTGCAGCGGGCAGGCGATCCCGAACGCCGTGGCCGTCGTCGACCCGAAGCGCCCCGGCTCGCAGTACCCGAACAGCGGGCTCGCGGGCGTGGGCGTGGCATATAAGCTTTTGTGCGCGCTCGAGGACGGCAGCGACCGGGTGCTGCGCGAATACGGCGACCTCGTCGCCATCGGCACGGTGGCGGACGTGATGCCCCTCACGGGCGAGAACCGCTATCTCGTGGCGCAGGGGCTGGCGCAGATCAACGCCCGCCCCCGGCCGGGCATCCGCGCGCTGCTGCACGAGTGCGGCGCGGAGGGCCGCCCCGTCACGGCCACGACCATCGGCTTCACGCTCGCGCCGCGCATCAACGCGGCCGGCCGACTGGGCAAGACGGCCGTTGCAGCGCTGCTGCTGCTGACGAATGACGACGGCGAGGCCGACCGCTACGCCGCCGGGCTCTGCCAGCTCAACCGCGAGCGGCAGGCGCTCGAGCAGCAGATCTGGGAGGAGGCCTCGGCCATCGCGTGCCGCTACCCGCCGCGGATGCCGCTCGTGCTTGCGAGCGACTCGTGGCACCAGGGCGTGATCGGCATCGCCGCCTCGCGCCTGAGCGAGGAGTTCCACCTGCCGACGATCATGATCTGCTGCGACGGCGAGCGCGGCAAGGGCTCGTGCCGCAGCTTCGGCGGCTTCAACCTGTACAATGCCCTGAGCGCCTGTTCGGAGTATCTCGAGGGCTTCGGCGGCCACGCGCTGGCAGCCGGGCTGACGATCCGGCGCGAGAACATCGACCGCTTCCGCCGCGCGCTCGGCGAGTATTACCGCCAGAACCCGGCCGACGACCTGCCGGAGCTCACGTGCGACCTGCGCGTGAACGATCCGCACCTGCTGACCATGCCGTGCATCGAGTCGCTCGACGCGCTCGAGCCGTGCGGCAACGGCAACCCCAAGCCCCTGCTGTGCATCACGGGCGCACGGCTCGTCAACGCCGTGCCCATCGGCGGCGGCCGCCACCTGCGGCTGCATTTTGCCAAGGGCGGGTATAATTATGCCGGCATCTTCTTCTCGTGCACCCCGGCGCAGCTGGGCGTGCGCATCGGCCAGTGGGTGGACGTGGCCTTCACGCCGCAGATCAATGAATTCCGCGGCCGCCGCAGCGTGCAGCTGCTCGTGACCGACGTGCGCCCGAGTGACCCGCTGCCCCTGTGCCGCGCGCTGCTGAAAAATCAGTGCATCCCCGCGTGGGACACGGTGGATCTCTATCCCCTGCGCGCGGACTTCGCCGTGGCGTGGCGGTGGCTGAACGCGCCGGTGGCCTTCCCGCTCGAGGAGCTGCCCGCGCGCGCGCCCATGCGCCCGGAGAAGTTCTGCGTGTGCCTGCGCGTCATGGCCGAGATGGGTCTCGCCGCCGTGGACTTTGACGGCGAAACGCTGCGCCTGCGCCCCCTGCCGACGAGCGGCAAGGTGGACCTTGGCGCGTCGAAGCTGCTGCAGACCCTGCGCGAGCGCCGCCAGAGCCTGCTATGAAACACTTTCAAGAAATCCCCATTCCGTTCGGGAAAGGAGCTGTCCCTATGTCTGAAGCGACCCGCGCCGAAAACGTGGCCCCGGTGCCCTACGACCTTGAGGCCCATTATCAGGAGCTGGAACAGAAGATCACCGCCGCCGGCATCCCGGCCGATCTTGGCCGCGTGCGCGCGGCCTTCGAGTGCGCCGACCGGGCCCACTCCGGCCAGAAGCGCCGCGACGGCTCGCCCTACGTGTCGCACTGCATCGCCGCCGCCATCATCACGGCGGAGATGGGGCTCGACGAGGACTCGATCATCGCCGCGCTGCTGCACGACACGATCGAGGACACCTCGCTCACGCACGAGGACATTGCGCGCAGCTTCGGCACCTCGGTGGCCGACATCGTCGAGGGCGTCACGAAGCTCACGCGCGTGCAGTACACGAGCGTCGAAGAACAGCAGATGGAGAACATGCGCAAGATGCTCCTGGCCATGGCCAAGGACATCCGCGTCATCCTCATCAAGATGGCCGACCGCCTGCACAACATGCGCACGATGGCCTACCAGAGCGAGGAAAAGCAGCGCATCAAGTCCCTCGAGACGATGGAGATCTACGCCCCCATCGCGCACCGCCTCGGCATGCAGAAGATCAAGTGGGAGCTCGAAGACCTCTCGCTGCTGTATCTCGACCCCACGGGCTACAAGGCCATCACGGACGCGCTCGATCAGCGCATGCCGACGCTCGAAAAATTCATGGGCGAGATGCGCACACAGATCCGCGAGCGTCTGGAGGCAGACGGCGTGCACGCGACGATCTCGAGCCGCATCAAGCACATCTACAGCATCTACCGCAAAATGTACGCGCAAAAGCTCGACATCAACGGCATTTTCGACCTGTGCGCGTTTCGCGTCATCGTGGACACGATCCCCGACTGCTATAACGTGCTCGGCATCATCCACGATATGTATAAGCCGCTGCCCGGCCGCTTCAAGGACTACATCAGCACGCCGAAACCGAACATGTACCAGAGTGTGCACACGACGGTCATCGGCTCGGAGGGCATCCCGTTCGAGGTGCAGATCCGCACCTGGGAGATGCACATGACGGCGGAGTACGGCGTTGCGGCACACTGGAAATACAAGACCGGCAGCGGCGAGGGCACGAAGCCCGGCGACGAGGAGAAGTTCGCCTGGATCCGCCGCCTGCTCGAGACGCAGCAGGAGTCCGACGCGCAGGACTTTTTCCACAACCTGAAGGTGGATATGTTCGCCGACGAGGTGTTCGTGTTCTCGCCGAAGGGCGATGTCATCAATCTGCCCGCCGGCGCGACGCCGATCGACTTTGCCTACAGCATCCACTCCGCGATCGGCAACAGCATGGTCGGTGCGACGGTCAACGGCCGCATCGTGAACTTCGACTACGTGCTGCAAAACGGCGACATTGTCGACATCCGCACGTCGAAAAACGCGCCCGGCCCGAGCCGCGACTGGCTGAACCTCGCCAAGAGCGGCGCCGCGCGCACGAAGATCAAGCAGTGGTTCAAAAAAGAGCGCCGCGAGGAGAACATCGTCCACGGCAAGGAGCAGTTTGAGCGCGAGCTGCGCGCCAACGGCATCGCCCCGGCCGACATCATGGGCGACGAGATCCTGCCGCTGATCCTCAAGCGGCTGGCCTTCACCTCGCTCGACGATCTGTATGCCGCCATCGGCTACGGCGGCGTGACCGCCACGCGCACCGTCAACCGCATCCGCGATGAGATCCTGCGCAACCAGAAGGCCAACCAGAAAAACGCCATCGACCGCATCAACGAGGCGGCCGAGCGCCGCAACAAGCGCCCGCGCCACGCCGTGCACGGCATCCTCGTCGAGGGGCTGGACAACTGCCTCATCAAATTCTCCCGCTGCTGCACGCCGGTGCCCGGCGACAGCATCATCGGCTTCATCACGCGCGGCGCGGGCGTGTCCATCCACCGCACGGACTGCGAAAACTATCTCGCCAGCCGCGACAATCCGGAGACCGCCGGCCGCTGGATCCGCGTGAGCTGGGCCGAGCGCACCACCGATGCCTACAGCACGACGCTCATGATGCTCAGTGCGCAGCGCTCGGGCCTCGTCATGGACGTGGCCACGGCGCTCAACACGCTCAACGCCAAGGTGCGCACGCTCACCGCGCGCGACGTGGACAGCGGCCGCTCGACCATCACGATCACCGTCGAGGTGCACGACCTGGCTGAGCTGCGCACGATCATCAGCCGCCTGAGCGCCATCCGCGGCGTCATCCGCATCTCGCGCAGCGGCGCGTCCGACCCCGCAAAAGCCGCCGCGCACACCGCCGAGCTGCAGGCGGAACAGGAAAAGAAAGCCAAACAGGAGGGCAAAGCATGAGAGCCGTCGTCACCCGCGTTACCGAGGCGTCCGTCACGATCGACGGCGCCGAATACAGCCGCATCGGCAGGGGCTTCCTTGTCCTGCTGGGCGTGCACGTGTCCGATACGGCGGCCGAGGCCGACCACATCGTCGACCGCATCTGCGGCCTGCGCGTCTTTGAGGACGCCAATGGCAAAATGAACGTCAGCCCCGCCGACGCCGGGGCAGAGCTGCTCATCGTGAGCCAGTTCACCCTCTTTGCCGACTGCCGCTCCCGCCGCCCCGGCTTCACGGCCGCCGCCCGGCCGGAGACCGCCGTGCCGCTCTACGAGCGCGTGATCGCGGGCTGCGAGGCCCGCGGCTTCCCGGTGCGCACGGGCGTGTTCGGCGCGGACATGAAAGTTGCGTCCGTCAACGACGGCCCTGTCACCATCCTGCTCGATACCGATCATTTATAAAGGAGGCCACCCCATGCTCATCAAATGTCTGCCCGTCGGGCACCTCATGACCAACTGCTACATCGTCACGGACGAGACCACGCTCGAGTGCGCCGTCATCGACCCCGGCGACGAGTCCAACACCATCCTCTACTACCTTGAGGACAACCACCTCACCTGCCGCGCCATCCTGCTCACGCACGGCCACTACGACCACACCGGCGCCGTCTACGCCGTGCACGAGGAGACCGGTGCGCCCGTGTACATGAACGCGCTCGACGCAGGCACGGCCGTCGCCTTCGACAGCTACACGTTCACCCCGCCCGAGGGCACGATCTTTTATAAGGAGGGCGACGAGGTCAAGGTCGGCAATCTGACCTTCCGCGTCATGGAGACGCCCGGCCACACGCCCGGCGGCGTGACGCTCATCTGCGGCGACGCGCTCTTCACCGGCGACACGCTCTTCGCCGGTTCGTGCGGCCGCACGGATTTCGCCGGCGGCAGCATGGAGGTCGAGCTGCAGTCGCTGGCCAAGATCGCGGCTCTGCCCGGCGATTACGAGGTCTACCCCGGCCACATGGATTGCTCCACGCTCGAGACCGAGCGCCGCTTCAACCCCTACCTGACCGCGCTGCAAAACCGCGGACAGTAAAACTGCACAAAGGCAACCGGCAGAAGTGCGCTTCTGCCGGTTTTTTGCCGGTTTCGGGAAAATGTGCCCGCGCGCCCTTGCAATCCGGGTGCAGACGTGGTATATTGTTCTCGCTCGAAAAACATCTGTCCGCTATGCGCGGGCAATTTTCATCAAAACTAAGTGAGGGAACATCATGAACATCGGACTTCTGGGCTTTGGCGTTGTCGGCAGGGGCGTTTACGATATGCTCGCCGGCCGGGACGATATCCGCGCGGCGTGGGTGCTGTGCCGGCGCGATCTCGGCGAGCTGACGGCCCGAACCACCTACGAGATGCAGGACATTCTCGACGACCCGGCGGTCGACACCGTCGTGGAGGTCATGGGCGGCCTGCACCCGGCGTATGAATACGTGGCGGCCGCGCTGCGCGCCGGGAAGAACGTGGTGTCCTCGAACAAATACCTCATGTGCCGGTACTACGACGAACTCACCGCGCTCGCCAAAGAGCACGGCGCAGCGCTGCGGTGCACGGCGGCGGTCGGCGGCGGCATCCCGTGGCTGACGAACCTCGAAAAGGCCGCGCGCGCCAACCACATCTCCCGCGTCTGGGGCATCCTCAACGGCACGACCAACTACATCATGGACGCGATGCACGGCAGCGACGTAGACTTTGCCGACGTGCTCGCGCAGGCGCAGGCGCTCGGCTATGCCGAGGCCGACCCCTCGGCCGATATCGACGGGCTGGACATTCAGCGCAAGCTGATCCTGTCTGCCAATGTGGCCTTCGGCGTGTCGCTGCGCGAGGCGGACGTGCCGGTGTTCGGCATCCGCAATGTGCGCAAGGCGGACATCGCCCGCTTTCAGGCGCATGGCTGCACGTGCAAGCTGATCGCGACGGCCGAGCAAAAAAGCGGCAGCATCCGCGCCTACGTCGAGCCGACGCTGCTGGGCCATGACGCGCTCGAGGCGGCCGTGCCCGCAAACTTCAACCTCATCAGCATGGAGGGCGACCGCATGGGCGTGCAGAGCTTCTTCGGTCAGGGCGCGGGCCGCTACCCGACGGCCTACAACGTCGTGCAGGATCTCGTGGACATCCGCCGCGGCGTGCATGCGTTTTACACCGACTCGTTCGTTCCGGCCGTACCGGACAATTCCGGCGTGCAGCACCGCTACTACGTGCGCACGCGCGCCGCGCTGCCGGAGCTGGCCGCCCTCGCCGAGGGCGACTGGGACGGTGCGGTCATCACGCAGCCCGTGCCCGTGAGCCGGATGCACGCGCTCATGGCGCAGACGCTGGTGCAGGACAGCGAGAGCTTCTTTGCCGCGCTGCAGTAAGGAGGGCCCCATGCTGAAGGTTGCAAAATTCGGCGGCTCGTCGATGGCGGACGCCAAGCAGTTTGAAAAAGTGCGCGACATCGTGCGCGCCGACCCCGCGCGGAAGGTGATCGTCGTGTCCGCCGCCGGCAAGCGCAGCGCGGACGACCACAAGCTCACAGACCTGCTGTACCTGTGCTACGCGCACCTGCAGTACGGCGTGAACTGCGACGCCGTCTTTCAGATGATCTGCGATCGCTACATCGCCATCCGCGACGAATGCGGCCTGAACGTCGATATCGAGGCCGAGCTCGACGTGCTGCGCCGGCAGATGCGCGCCGGCATCTCGGAGGAGGAGCTCGTGTCGCGCGGCGAATATTTCTCCGCCCTGCTCATGGCGGACTACCTCGGCTACTCGTTTCTGGACGCGGAGCTGTGGGTACGCTTTCAGTTTGACGGCTCGATCGACAAGGAGGCGTCCTACGCCGCGCTCCGGCGGCTGGCCGACGGGCGCAGCGTTGTCATCCCCGGCTTTTACGGCGTGACGCCCGACCGCAAGATCCGCACCTTTTCCCGCGGCGGCAGCGACATCACCGGCGCGCTCGCGGCCGCGGCGCTCGATGCCGACGTGTACGAAAACTGGACGGACGTGTCCGGCATCCTTATGGCCGACCCGCGCATCGTGCCCGACCCGCTGCCCATCGAGCGCATCACCTATAACGAGCTGCGTGAGCTGAGCTTCGTCGGCGCGCAGGTGCTGCACGAGGGCACGGTCTTCCCAGTGCGCGAGAAGAATATCCCGCTCAACATCCGCAACACCAACGACCCCGACCACCCCGGCACACTCATCATGGAGTCGTTCGACGACGTGGACGACGGTCGGCTCATCACCGGCATCGCGGGCAAGAAAAACTACTCCATCATCACGATCGCCAAGTCCGGTATGTCCTCGAGCGTGGGCACGTTCCGGCAGGTGTTCGAAGTGTTCGAGCGCCACGGCGTGAGCATCGAGTACGCCCCCAGCGGCATCGACTGCCTGTCGCTCGTCGTCTCGAGCGAAAAGGTCGCCCCCTGCCTGTACTCCATCCTCGGCGAGCTGGAAAAGCAGCTGCACCCGGACAATCTGCACGTGACGGAGAACATCTCCATCGTCGCAGCCGTCGGCCGGAAGATGGCCTTCCGCCCCGGCACGTCGGGCCGCATCTTCGCCGCGCTCGGCGAGCACGGCATCAACATCCGCATGATCTCGCAGGGGCCGGATGAGCTCAACATCATCGTCGGTGTGGACACGAAGGATTTCGCGCCCGCCATCCAGGTCCTGTACAACAGCTTTGTGAAATAAGAAAGGAAGTTTTCAAATATGAAGCAGTATCGCGTAGCCATTCTCGGCGCCAGCGGCGCCGTCGGGCAGGAAATGATGAAGATCCTCGCCGAGCGCAAGTTCCCCGTCGGGGAGCTGCACCTGCTCGCAAGCGCCCGCTCGGCCGGCAAGGTCGTGTCGTGGCAGGGACAGAATATCGCCCTCGAGGAGGCGACGGACGCCGCCTTCTCCGGCATGGACATCGTCCTCGGCGCGGTGGAAAACGACATTGCCGAGCGCTTCGCCCCTGCGATCGTGCGCTCCGGCGCCGTGTTCGTGGATAACTCCTCGGCCTTTCGCCTGGACCCAAACGTGCCGCTCGTCGTGCCGGAGATCAACGCCGGAGACGTGAAGCTGCACCACGGCATCATCTCGAACCCCAACTGCTCGACCATCATCACGCTGACCGCCATCAACGCGCTGCGCAAGCTCTCACCCATCCGCGACATGGTCGTGTCGACGTATCAGGCCGTATCCGGCGCGGGCGCGGGCGGCCCGATCGAGCTGCAAAACGAGGTCGACGCCCTGCGTGCCGGCAAGAGCTACGCGCCGAAGGTGTTCGCGCACCAGATCGCCTACAACGTCATCCCGCAGATCGGCGGCGAGCAGTGCGACGGCTACACCTCCGAGGAGATGAAGCTCCAGAACGAGGGCCGCAAGATCCTGCACCTGCCGGACATGAACGTCTCGTGCACCTGCGTGCGCGTGCCCGTCGTGCGCAGCCACTCCATCTCCGCCGCCGTGCACTTCGTGCACCACATCTCCGTTGACGAGGCGCGCGCGGCCATCGCCGCCGCCCCCGGCTGCCGCCTTGTGGATGATCTCGACGCGCTGCAGTATCCCATGCCGCTCGACACGTCGGATCAGGATCTCGTGTTCGTCGGCCGCATCCGCCCCGACCTGACCGACCCCAACGGCCTGTGCCTCTGGTGCTGCGGCGACCAGGTGCGCAAGGGCGCGGCCACCAACTGCGTGCAGATCGCAGAGCTGCTGATCCAAAACGCCTGAAAAAACAAAACGACCCCGGCGGCTTCTTCTTGAAGCCGCCGGGGGACGTTTTGCGATACATGGCGGCAGGATCCGCCCCCTTGCGCAAGCGGCGCGGGTGTGGTATCCGCCGCATCCGGCGCACGGTCATGGCCGGTGAGTCGGACGACTGAAACAGAAAAACGCCGCGGAAGCCTCCGCGGCGTTTTTTGTTATCCCCTGAGCTGCTGCGCGTATTCCTCCTGCGGCCGCAGGCGGCCGACAGCCGAGAACGACACGCGGTCAAAGTCCAGCGTCTCGCGCGCGAGGCCAAGGATGTCCTCACGCGTGACGGCATCGTAGCGCGCGAGCACCTCGTCCGCCGGGAGCACCCGGCCGAGGTACAGCTCGGAATAGCCGAGCTTGTTCATGCGCGAGGCGGTGGATTCCTCCGCCATGAGCACGCTCGCGTGCACCTGTTCGCGCGCACGGTCAAGCTCCGACTGCGTGACGCCGTCGGTGCGGAAGCGCTCGAGCTCGTCGCGGATGAGCGCGAGCGCGCGCTGCTCCGTCTCGCGGCCGACGGCGGCGGAGATGCCGAACATGCCGCAGTCGAGAAAGCTCGCCGTGTAGGTGTAGATGGCGTAGCACAGACCGTTTTTCTCGCGCACGGTCTGAAACAGGCGCGAGGACATATTCCCGCCGAGGATGGACGAGAGCAGCGCCATGGTGAAGCGCTCCTCCGCCCCCGTCGGCAGGCCGGGAAAGCCGATGCTGATCTGGTTTTGCTCGATGGCCTTGCGCTTGAGCGTGAAGGCTGGGGTGTAGCTGCCGGACCGCATGGTCAGATCCGGCCGCACGGGCAGCCACGAAAAGTGCGCGGCGAGGCGCGCGATGTTCTCATCCGTGAAGCTGCCGGACACGGCGATAACGATGCGCGGCGCGATATAGTGCGCGATCTGAAACGAGCGCAGGCGCGCACCCGTCAGCCGGTCGATCGTGGCCGGGCGTCCGAGCACCGGCCGCCCCAGCGCGCCGGGGAAGGCGGCGCCGATGAGCCGCTCCGTGACCAGATCCTCCGGCGTGTCGGCGTACATGTCCATCTCCTCGCGGATGACGCCGCGTTCGTTATCTGCGTCCGTCTCGGAAAAGTTCGATGTGAAGAGCATCTCGGCGAGCAGGTCGCCCGCGCGGTCGAGGTGCTCGTCGAGCACGCGCGCATAGTAGCACGTGCCCTCGCGCGTGGTGTAGGCGTTCACCTGGCCGCCGATGGCGTCCATGCGTTCTGCCAGCTCGGAGGCGGAGTGCTGTGCCGTCCCCTTGAAGAGCATATGCTCGATAAAGTGCGCGCTGCCAGCCTCGCACGGCGACTCATACCGTGACCCAACGCCGACCCACACGCCGATGGCCGCCGAGCGCACGTGCGGCATGTGCTCGTAGACGATGCGCACGCCGTTCGGCAGCGTCTGTTTTTCGTACATAATGTGCTGTCCCCCCGTGGAAAAGTGGGCGGGGTGTATGCGCACCCCGCCCACACAGTTGTGCCGAAATTACATCAGGCCCTTTTCACGCATCGCGTCCTTGCGGGACAGGTCGATGCGGCCGCGATCGTCGACATTCATGACCTTGACCCAGGTCATGTCGCCGATCTTGAGCACATCCTCGACCTTTTCGGTGCGCTTGAACTCGAGATCCTTGATCTTGACGAGGCCGTCCTTGCCCGGAGCCAGCTCGACCCATGCGCCGAAGTCGCTGCGGATGTTGGAGACCTTGCCGTAGTACAGCTCGCCGACTTCCGGCTCGAAGACGATGTTCTCGATGGTCTTGCGCGCGGCGCGGCAGGCCTCGATGTCCTCGGACGCGATGAAGATGGAGCCGTCGTCCTCGATGTCGATCTTGCAGCCGGTGTCGGCGCAGATCTTCTGGATGACCTTGCCGCCCGAGCCGATGACCTCGCGGATCTTGTCGGGGTTGATCTTCATCTGGATCATCTTCGGGGCGGAATCGGCCAGCTCCTTGCGCGGCTCGGCGATCGCCTTGAGCATGATCTCATCGAGGATCTGGAAGCGGGCCTCGCGCGTCATGCGGAACGCTTCCTTGACGATCTCGTGCTTGAGGCCGTCGTTCTTGAGGTCCATCTGGATGGCGGTGATGCCCTGCTTCGTGCCGGCGACCTTGAAGTCCATCTCGCCGTGGAAGTCCTCAACGCCCTGAATGTCGATGAAGGTAGTGAAGTCGTCGCCGTCCTGGATCAGACCGCAGGAGATGCCGGCGACCGGCGCCTTGATAGGCACACCGGCGTCCATGAGCGCGAGCGTGGAGCCGCAGATGGAGCCCTGCGACGTAGAACCGTTGGACGAGAGCACCTCGGACACCACACGGATGGCATACGGGAACTCCTCGACCGGCGGGATGACGCACTGCAGCGCCTTCTCAACGAGCGCGCCATGGCCATACTCGCGGCGGTTGGTGCTGCGGGCGGCGCGGGCGTCGCCGGTGGAATACGGCGGCATATTGTAGTGGTGCATGAAGCGCTTTTCTTCCTCTTCCCAGATGGTGTCGAGCTTCTGGGACATGGACAGCGTGGCGAGCGTGGCGATAGACAGCACCTGCGTCTGGCCGCGGGTGAACAGGCCCGAGCCGTGCACGCGCGGGATCACGCCGACCTCGGCGTCGAGCGGGCGGATCTCGTTCATCTTGCGGCCGTCGACACGATGACCGGCAAGCAGCCACTTCTTGACGATCTTCTTCTGCATCTTGTAGAGGATCTCGTCCATGTACTGCATCATGTCCGGGTGCTCGGCTTCATATTTTTCCTGCACGGCGGCGATCCATTCATTCACGCGCGCCTCGCGCACGTTCTTGTCGTCGGTGTCCATGCAGTACTCCATGCCTTCCATCTCGTTGGCGCACAGGAGCTCGAACAGATCCTCGTCAAAGGAGGCGTGCTCATACTCAAACTTCGGCTTGCCGATCTCGCTGACCATCTTGTCGATGAGATCGAGCACGGGCTGCAGGTGCTCGTGTGCCTGCACGATGCCCTCGTACATCACATCATCCGGCACCTGGTCGGCCTCGGACTCGATCATGACGATCTTCTTGTGCGTGGCCGCGATGGTGGTGGTCATGCGGTTGGTCTTGCGCTGCTCCTGCGTGGGATTGAAGAGGTACTTCTCGCCGTCCCAGCCGAGGACGATGCCGGCGATGGGGCCGTTGAACGGCACGTCGGAGATGCTCACGGCGGCGCTCGCGCCGATCATGGCGGTGATCTCCGGGCTGCAGTCGCGGTCGACGGACAGCACTTCACAGGCGATGATGACGTCGTTGCGCAGGTCGCTCGGGAAGAGCGGGCGCATCGGGCGGTCGATCAGGCGGCTGGCGAGCACGGCGGGCAGGCTGGGCTTGCCCTCGCGGCGCATGAAGCTACCGGGGATGCGGCCGACGGCGTAGAGCTTTTCGTTAAAATCAACGGACAGCGGGAAGTAATCCACGCCGTCTTTCGGGCGGGCGGAGGCCGTGCAGGTGACGAGCACGGTCGTCTCGCCGTAGCTGACGAGGACGGCGGAGTTGCACAGCTCTGCGAGTTTGCCGGTCTCCATGACGAGGGGACGGCCTTCATACTCGATCTCGTAGCGCTTGTAGTTGGGGAACTGCTTGTGCGTGGTGATAATCATGGGTTCTGGTGCTCCTTTCTTTTGTTGGCGGAAACGCCAGAGCCAGCACTTGCATCCACGTCCCATGCGCGATGGGGCGCAGATTCAAATACTGGGCAGCGGCGCTCCCGAAAATGGGCTGCCGGGGCGGAAACGAAAAAAGCAGGGGGACAATATGAAATTATCCCCCTGCGTTCAAACGTTCATACCCTTCGGAAAAGCCGAACTTACTTGCGGATGTTCAGCTTTGCAATGATCGCACGATAGCGCTCGATGTCCTTCTTGGCGAGGTAGTCGAGCAGACGGCGGCGCTTACCGACCATCTTGTACATGCCCAGACGGCTGTGCTTGTCGTTCGGGTGCACCTTCAGGTGCTCGGTGAGCTGGTGGATGCGCTCGGTGAGGATGGCGATCTGGACCTCCGGAGAACCGGTGTCGCCCTCGTGCGTCTTGTTGGCTTCGATGACTGCGGTCTTTTCAGCTTTGGTGATCATGGTGATGACTTCCTTTCTTTGTTTTCGTATCCGCTGGCGCAGAACCGGGCGGAAAGGCACCGCTGCAAAGCGGCAAGCCCCGGATCCGGGCACATGGACTGTTTTACAATACCACACCCCGCGGTACTTGTAAAGAGAAATCTTTCTCCATACGCCGCGCGGCGCAAAATTCCCGCCGCCGTCTCGGCGGACAGCGGCGGGAACGGGCCAAACTTATTTCGCGCCCTTGCCGTGGGCGGCCTTCATGCGGCGCTCATGGTCGAGGATGCGCTTGCGGATGCGCAGGCTCTTGGGCGTGACCTCGAGCAGCTCGTCGTCCGCGAGGAACTCCAGGCACTGCTCCAGGCTCAGCTTGCGCGGCGGCACGAGACGCAGCGCGTCGTCAGAGCCGGCAGCGCGGGTGTTGGTCAGCTGCTTTTTCTTACAGACGTTGACGGTGATGTCCTCCTGCTTTGGCGACACACCGACGACCATGCCGGCATACACGGGCACGCCCGCGCCGATGAACAGCTGGCCGCGCTCCTGCGCGTTGAACAGGCCGTAGGTGATGCTCTCGCCGGTCTCGAACGAGACGAGCGAGCCAGTGTTGCGGCGGCTGAGATCGCCCTTATAGGGGGCGTAGCTGTCAAAGACGGAGGCCATGATGCCCTCGCCCTTCGTATCGGTCAAAAACTCGTTGCGGTAGCCGAACAGGCCGCGCGACGGCACGAGAAACTCCAGCCGCGTGCGCTTGCCGATGGGCTCCATCTGCTGCAGTTCGCCCTTGCGGCTGCTGAGCTTTTCAATCACGGCGCCGACGGCGTCGGTCGGCACGTCGGCGACAAGACGCTCGATCGGCTCGCACTTCTGGCCGTTGATCGTCTGGTAGAGCACACGCGGGGGCGAGACCTGGAACTCATACCCCTCGCGGCGCATGGTCTCGATGAGGATGGACAGCGACATTTCGCCGCGGCCGGCGACGTTGAACGAATCCGTCGCGCCCTCGAGATCGGACACGCGCAGGGACACGTCCTTGAGCGTCTCGCGGTAGAGCCGCTCGCGGATCTGGCGGCTGGTGACGAACTTGCCCTCGCGGCCGGCAAACGGGCCGTCGTTGACGGAGAAGGTCATCTCCATCGTGGGCGCGGAGATCTTCACGAACTCGATCGGCTCGACGCAGCTCGGCGCGCAGATCGTGTCGCCGATGGTAATGTCGCCGATGCCGGACATGGCGATGATGCTGCCGGCCTCCGCCTCCGTGACGGGCACGCGCTGCAGGCCCTCGAACTCATACATGGACACGGCCTTGGCCTTCTTGGCCGGGGCGTCCGGCTCGTGGTAGTTGCACACGGCGATCTCCTCGTTCTGACGGATGACGCCGCGCTCGATGCGGCCGATGGCGATGCGGCCGACAAACTCATTGTAGTCGATGGACGACACGAGCATCTGGAACGGCGCGTCGACGTTCTGCTCCGGCGCGGGGATATACTCCAGAATGGTGTCGAACAGCGGGCGCAGGTCCTTGCCCGGCACATCCGGGGAGTAGGACGCGGTACCCTGACGGCCCGAGCAGAAGAGCATGGGCGAGTCGAGCTGTTCGTCGGTCGCATTGAGGTCCATGAGCAACTCGAGCACCTCGTCAATGACCTCGTGGATACGCTGGTCGGGGCGGTCGATCTTGTTGATGACGACGATGACGCGGTGACCGAGCTCGAGCGCCTTGCTGAGCACGAAGCGCGTCTGCGGCATTGGGCCCTCGGCGGCGTCGACGAGCAGAATGACGCCGTTGACCATCTTCAGGACACGCTCGACCTCGCCGCCGAAGTCGGCGTGGCCCGGGGTGTCGACGATGTTGATCTTCGTGTCGCCGTAGCGCACGGCGGTATTCTTGGCCAGGATCGTGATGCCGCGCTCGCGCTCCAGATCGTTGGAGTCCATGACGCGGTCGACGACCTCCTGATTTTCACGGTAGACGCCGCTCTGCTTGAGCATCTCGTCGACCAGGGTGGTCTTGCCGTGGTCAACGTGGGCGATGATGGCGACGTTTCTCAATTTCTCCATTTTGCACACTTCCTCAACGCAAATACATATTTCAAATGATTTCTGTTCGCACGAAATTGTATTTTAGCATGGAAAACCTGATATTGCAACAGTTTTTCGTGTTTACATTCCCAGAACGGCATGATAAAATGTGTTCATATCTGTATTTTTCGTTTTTGAGGGGACAGACCATGGATTCCAACTTCTTTGCGCTCATTTCGCGCATGCGCTATATCGCGCGCTGGGGCCTGATGCGCAACGCCCTGCCCGAGAACATTCAGGAGCACAGCCACATGGTGGCCGTGCTGGCGCACGCGCTCGGCGTCATCCGGCGCGACATTTTCCACCAGCCGTGCGACGTCAACGCGCTCGCAACTGCGGCGCTGTATCACGATGCGTCGGAGATCCTCACGGGCGACCTGCCGACGCCGATCAAGTATCACAACGCGGAGATCATGTCGGCCTACCACGCGGTGGAGGATCTGGCCGTGCAGAAGCTGCTCGGCATGCTGCCGCCGGAGCTGCGCGAGACCTATGCCGATGTGCTCGCCGAGGATAAGGACGGCGACATTTACCCGCTCGTGAAGGCGGCCGACAAGCTCTCAGCCTACATCAAGTGCATCGAGGAGCGCAAGGCCGGCAACAACGAGTTTCTCTCCGCCGAGGCGCAGACGCGCGCGGCGCTCGAGGCATCCCCCCTGCCGGAGGTGCAGTATTTTCTGGAGCATTTCATCCCCGCGTTCGAGCGCGATCTCGACGAGCTCGGCGCGATCGGTCAATAAGGAGGACAAACCATGCGTGCAATCGTAACCGTGATCGGAAAAGACCGTGTCGGCATCATCGCCGACGTGACCGCCCTGCTGGCGCAGTACGGCGTGAACGTGCTGGACATCAGCCAGACGGTATTGCAGGAATACTTCACGATGATCATGCTCGTGGACGCAGCGCAGTGCACCGTGCCGTTTGCAGACCTCGCCCGCACGCTCGACGAGGCCGGCACACAGCGCGGCCTGCAGATCCGCGCCCAGCGCGAGGACATCTTCAACGCCATGCACCGCATCTGAGAGGACACGACCATGATCAACCGCAGTGAAATTTTGCAGACGATCGCCATGATCGACCAGCAGCACCTCGACATCCGCACCATCACGATGGGCATCTCCCTGCTCGACTGCGCGGACACGGACATCGAGCGCAGCTGCACGAAGGTATACGACAAGATCTGCCGCCTTGCGGGCGATCTCGTGCGCACGGGCGAAGATATCGAGGCCGAGTTCGGCATCCCCATCGTCAATAAGCGCGTGTCCGTCACGCCCATCTCCCTTGTCGGAGCGGGCACGGGCGCGCAGTCCTATGTGCCGTATGCCAAAGCGCTCGACCGCGCCGCGCACGAGATCGGCGTCAACTTCCTCGGCGGCTTTTCCGCGCTCGTGCACAAGGGCATGACGGAATCTGACCGCGTGCTCATCGCCTCCATCCCGGAGGCGCTGGCCGAGACGGAGCTGGTGTGCGCGAGCGTGAACGTCGGCTCGACGCGCGCGGGCATCAACATGGATGCCGTGGCCGAGATGGGCCGCACCGTCAAGCGCGCCGCCGCGCTTACGGCCGATCAGGGCGGCATGGCCTGCGCCAAGCTCGTGGTCTTTGCCAACGCCGTGGAGGACAACCCCTTCATGGCCGGGGCGTTTCACGGCGTGGGCGAGCCGGAGTGCGAGGTGCACGTCGGCGTGTCCGGGCCGGGCGTGGTGCAGCACGCGCTGCAGAGCGTGCATGGCCAGCCGTTCGACGTCGTGGCCGAGACGGTGAAAAAGACGGCCTTCCGCATCACGCGCATGGGCCAGCTCGTGGCGCAGGAGGCGTCCGCGCGGCTGGGCGTGCCGTTCGGCATCGTGGACCTGTCGCTCGCGCCGACGCCCGCCGTCGGCGACAGCGTGGCCGCCGTGCTCGAGGAGATGGGGCTGGAGTCCGTCGGCGGGCCCGGCACCACGGCAGCGCTCGCGCTGCTCAACGATGCGGTGAAAAAAGGCGGCGTCATGGCGTCGTCCCACGTCGGCGGGCTCTCGGGTGCGTTCATCCCCGTGTCGGAGGACGCCGGCATGATCGCCGCGGCCGAAGCCGGACGCCTGACGATCGAGAAGCTCGAGGCCATGACGTGCGTGTGCTCGGTCGGTCTGGACATGATCGCCGTGCCCGGCGACACGCCGGCCGAGACGATCTCCGCCATCATCGCGGACGAGGCCGCCATCGGCATGATCAACAACAAGACCACCGCCGTGCGCATCATCCCCGCCCCCGGCAAGCAGGTGGGCGACACGGTGGCGTTCGGCGGCCTGCTCGGCTGCGCGCCGGTCATGCCGGTCAACCGCTGCAGCGCAGCGGAGTTCATCGCCCGCGGCGGGCGCATCCCCGCCCCGCTGCACAGCCTGAAAAACTGAGAGGAGAATCCAGCCTTGACACAGGAAAAGATGGACCGCATCAGCGAGCTGACGCGCATCGCGCGCGAGCGCGACCTGACCCCCGAGGAACAGGCCGAGCGCAAGGCACTGCGCGAGGAATACCTCGCCGACTGGCGCCGCAGCACGATCGACGTGCTCGAAAACACGTACATCGACCACGGCGACGGCCGCATCACGAAACTGCCGAAGAAAAAGCGCTGAGCCGTCACGCTCTTGACAAGCGCGGCATATCGTGTTATACAAGAAAGAGGAATTCCCCTCATGAGGGGGAAAATTGACCGGAAGGAGTCTGAGCAATGCGTCTTTGCAGCTGCAGCAGCATCCGGGTCGCGGCATGTCCGACGGCCTGTTGTTGTCGTGCGCAAAGAAGCGTCGCTTTCTGCCGGTAAGTCCACGGCCGCGCCCAAAAGGTGCGTCCGTCATGCATCCACATGGTCATGCAGCGCAGGAAGCGAAACGCTTCCTGCGCTTTTTTGCCTGTGGTGCTATGTGAAAGAAGAAGGAGTGTCCCCATCATGACGCAAAAAAGTCTGCTGCACGCCGTGGCGGCACAGATCGCCAACGGCTACGAAACGGCCGAAGTGCCCATGTACAGCGAGCAGCTGCGCATGCCCGACCGCAAGGTCATCATCAAGATCATCGAGAACCTGCAGAAGGTGTTCTTCCCGGCGTATTTCGCGGGCGGCACGGTGTCGCACGTCTCGGCCGAGACGTTTGCGGAGTTCCTGCTCGGCGAGATCTACACCGACCTGTGCGAGCAGGTGCACCTGGCGTTTTCCAACACGATCAAGGACGAGGCGGAGCTGCGCGAGCGCACGAGCGCCGTGTGCGACCGCTTCCTGTGCCGCCTGCCGCAGATCCAGGCCATGCTCATGAAGGACGTGGCCGCGAACTTCGACGGCGACCCCGCCGCCGGCAGCAAGGAGGAGGTCATCTTCTCCTACCCCGGCCTGTACGCGATCTTCGTCTACCGCGTGGCGCACGAGCTCTACGAGAGCAAGGTTCCGCTCATCCCGCGCATCATGAGCGAGTACGCCCACGGCGCGACCGGCATTGACATCAACCCCGGCGCGCAGATCGGCGAATATTTCTTCATCGACCACGGCACCGGCATCGTCGTCGGCGAGACGACGATCATCGGCGACCACGTCAAGCTCTATCAGGGCGTGACGCTCGGCGCGCTCAGCCCGCGCCACGGCCATGCCGTGACCGGCAAGCGCCACCCCACCGTCGGCGACAACGCCACGATCTACTCCGGCGCGTCCATCCTCGGCGGCAAGACCGTCATCGGCGCAAACTCCGTCATCGGCGGCAACTCGTTCATCACCGAGTCCGTGGCCCCGAACACGAAGGCCAGCACCGAGACCCCGCGCATGATCTTCCGCGTCGCGCAGCCGAAGCCCAGCGACGAGAAATAAGGCATAAATACACAAAACACCGCAGGCCGACCGGTCTGCGGTGTTTTTTGCCTTATGCAGTTTCGCGCGCTCACAATACCCCAATGCCGATGCTCAGCACCGCGCCGACGAGCACGATGCCGATGCCGACGAGACACAGCACCACGACGACGGCGGTGCTCATATGCCGGCGCGAGGCGATCGCCCCGATGGTGAGGCCGAGCCCCATCAGCGCGGACACCGCGAGCACGAGCCACGCACCGCCCTTCATTTGCAGAGGGCGACGGCGGTCTTCGCCGCGACGCGGGCGTTATTGAGCACGAGCTGGATGTTGCTCTCGAGACTGTCGCCGCCGGTGAGCTCCGCCACACGGGCAAGCAGGAACGGCGTGGTCTCCTTGCCGTGGATGCCCTGCTCATGGCTCTCGGCGAGCGCCTGATCGATGGCCTTGTCGATGACGGTCTTGTCCATGGCATACTGCTGCGGGATCGGGTTCGTGACGAGCATGCCGGTCTTGAGGCCCAGGTCGCGCTGCGCCTGGAAGATGGCAGCCAGATCCTCCGGCGTGTCGACGCGCGCGTCAACGCCGAGGCCGCTCTCGCGGGTATAGAACGCGGGCAGCTCGTCCGTGCCGTAGCCGAGCACGGGCACGCCCTTCGTCTCCAGATACTCCAGCGTCAGGCCGAGGTCGAGGATGGCCTTCGCACCCGCGCACACGACCATGACCGGCGTCTGCGCCAGCTCTTCGAGGTCGGCGGAGATGTCCATGGTCGTCTCGGCGCCGCGGTGCACGCCGCCGATGCCGCCGGTGGCAAAGACCTGGATGCCCGCCATATGGGCGATCATCATCGTCGTGGTAACGGTGGTCGCGCCGTCCGCGCCGCGCGCGCAGATGACCGGCAGATCGCGGCGGGAGACCTTGGCGACCTTGCGCCCGGCCTTGCCGAGGTAGGTGATCTCCTCCTTGGACAGGCCGGCCTTCAGGCGGCCGCCGAGGATGGCGATGGTGGCGGGCACGGCGCCGTTGTCGCGCAGAGTCTGCTCGACGAGCAGGGCCGTCTCGACGTTTTTCGGATAGGGCATGCCGTGGGAGATGATCGTGCTCTCGAGCGCGACGACCGGGCGGCCGTCCGCGAGCGCCTGCTGCACCTCGGGTGCGATGTCCAGATATTTGTTCATGTTCATAATCAAAAACCTCCTTGGTTGTGTCGGTCCGCTTGGTTCGCCTATATTGTAAAAGGTTTTCCGAAATTGTCAAGCACAATCCATCCGCAGCCGTTTCGGCCGCGATCAAAAGGAGGCTGCCGAAGCAGCCTCCCAAAAATGCATATACAAAAAATCACGCAGCCAGAAGCGACGAAGCCGGCTCCGGATCTTCCCCGGAATTCATGACTTCATCCATGCCGATGTTGTAGAGGTTGAAGAACACCTGCGCAAGCTGCGCGCGCGTGAGCATGCCGGTCGGGTCAAAGTGCGCGCCGCCCACGCCGTTCATGATGCCGCCCAGGTAGCAGAACGCCACGCCCGCTCTCGCCCAGGAAGCGACGCTGCCGCCGTCCGCGATCTCAGCCAGAGCCGCATCGACCAGATCCGCGCCGAGCTTCACATCGGCCATGCGCAAGAGGATGGTCGCCATCTCCTGACGGCTGACGGCCCGCGCCGGACGGTACGTGCCGTCCTCATAGCCCTTCAGGATGCCGGTACTGCTGGCCCAGAGCATGGCATCGTAATACCACGCACCCGGAGCAACGTCCGCAAATGCGCCCGTTCTCTCCACGGTCGGCGAACCGGCGAGCCGGTAGAGCACCTGCGCGACCATGGCGCGGGTCGTCGTCACGTTCGGCGCAAACTCGGTCGCGGTCATGCCGTTCATCAGGCCGGAAGCCTGTGCGAAATCGACAGCCGCCTTGTACCAGCCGCTCTGCGCATCGGTGAAGGTGTTGGGCACAAAGACCAGATTCGGCATGGCCTTGAGCAGGTCGGCCGTGGCCGCCTCGACCGCTTCCGTCGTCTTCGCCGCCTTGTAGGCCGCATAGGCCGCCTTCACGCCCTGGACGGAGTCTTCCGTGTACGCCGTCAGGTCACACAGCAGGCTCATATTCTCCAGGAACGTCCCGCGGGCCTCCAGCTCTTCAGCGGACGCCGCTCTCACGATGCGGTCGCCCGGCAGGGCATATTCCTCGCCGATGACGCCCTTGAGCTCCTTCGTGATGTATTCCATGACCACCTCGTCCAGCGGCAGGCCGGTGTCGAACTGGTCGGTCGCCGCCGCGAAGGCGTAGTAGGTGTCGCCGCCGCCGGCCACGAAGTTGTTCGTGACGACAGCGTAGGTAGCCGTCGGGTCAAACGCCTTGCCGTTGACGTTGTCAATGGTCACGCGCTGGATGCTCTTCGGGCCGTAGTAGGTGGATTTGGGATAGGGATCCGGATTCGCGTCATACTTCTCATAGGTCTTGAGGGCAAACTGCAGGCCGGCCGCCTGCGGGAAGCCGCCGAGGGATTCCGGCGTGCAGAAAGTACTGGCCTCGAGCGCCTCGAGCAGCTCGGCGCCGGTCACGTAAACAACTGCCAGCGTGTTGCCGAACGGCAGCACGGTGTTGATGTCCTTCTTGGTGATGTCGCCCGCCTTGACGGTCGCGCGGATGCCGCCGCCGTTCGTGATGGCGACCACGTTCTCCACCGGGACCTTGATCGTGGCGTCGCTGCGGATCTTCCAGAGCATGGCGTCCGTGATCAGGTCGCCGAGGTTGGTCTCGGAGTCACGGTTGCCGTCGGGGGCCTTCGCGCCGTTGAGCGTGACCTTGCTGACGGCAAACTTCTCGCCATAGGCCTTGTCGATGGGGTCGATGATGGCCTTGGCGGCCGCGGCGACCTTCTCATCGCGCGTTTTGTAGTCAACGACGGTGACGTCCTTGCCTTCGACCTTCTCCTTGTGCCAGATGCCCTTGAGCTCGTTGCCGACGATCTTCTTCGTGGCGTTGTCAATGGTGATGACGCCGATGTTGGCAAAAGCCGTGCCCGTGGACTGGATGTCCTCGCCGTTCGGGCCGGCGGTGATCACGCTGTGGGAGTGGCCGTCGATGATGAAGTCGATGCCCTTCACGTTCTTGGCCAGGTCATAGGAGGTGTAGGGCTCGGAGCTGCCGTCGATGCCCAAGTGGGACAGGCAGACGATGAGGTCTGCGCCCTGCTCCTTGAGGGCTTTGACCTGCGCGTCCGCGCAGGCATAGAGCTCTTTGCCGTCCTTGCCCGCGAGGAACTTCAGGCCCTCGATCAGCTTCGGGTTGGCCTTGGTCTGCGCTTCGGGCGTCTCGAGACCGAAGAAGCCGATCTTCACGCCGCCCTTTTCGATGATGGTGTTGGCATCGAAAATGGTCTTGCCGTCGGCGCCGAGCACGTCGGCGCACAGGACCTTGAACTTGGCAGCCTTCATGTTCTCCGCCAGCTGGGCATAGCCGTAGTCGAACTCATGGTTGCCGATGGTGGCCACATCGTAGCCGGTGGCATTCATCATCGCCACCGCGTCCGCGCCCTTGTGGACGCTGACGTAGACGGTGCCCTGACTGTAGTCGCCGGCGTCGGCCAGGATGACCTCGGCGCCCTGCGCCTCATAGTCTGCCTTCAGGGATGCCATGGCCGCATACAGGTCGATCGCACCGTGCACGTCGTTCGAGTGCAGGATGACGGTCTTGCCGGTGAGCGGCTTTGCCTCGTCAGCTGCAAATGCCGTGCACGACAGACTCAGGATCAGGCACAGCACCAGCAGCAGCGAAAGCAGTTTCTTCGTGTGCTTCATGTGATATCCTCCATTTTTTGAATTTGGGGTATCGCTGTTTTGATTATAGCATCCCATGAGAAAAATTGGGATGGGCTTTGCGCAAAAAGTGCGGCAAATCCGGCGCGCAATTTGAACAAAATTATTCGTCGTTTTTGCCCAATTTGTCAAATAACCGAAGCAGACACCGTTTTCTGGCAAAAGTCAAGTATAACTTGCAAAAAGTTATAAAAATTATTTGACAGGAGAAAGCCGGGGCGGGTGCAAGGGCGCAAACGCTCCGGTTTTGCCTGCCTCCCTTTGTAAAATGGCGCAGAAACTCCGCCGGGGCCTTTGGGAGGCTCCGGCCCGCTCGGTGGTGTGCAATTCAGGCGGCCACATACTCCTGGAAAAGGTCGCTTGCTGTTTTCCAGCCCAGGACCCGGCGCGGATAGTTATTCATCCACCTGGCCGCCTCCGCCACCTCTGCCTGCGTCACGTCGTCAAAGTTGGTCCCTTTTGGGAACCAGCGGCGCAAGATCCGGTTCATGTTCTCGTTGCTGCCTCTTTCATGCGGGGAATACGGGTGGCAGTAATAAACCTTTGTGCGCGGGCTTTTCAGACGGTAGGACTTTTCTATGCCCTCGCAGTCCATAAACTCGCACCCATTGTCCACGGTAATGGAGCGGAAGATCCGGCGGAAGTCCTTTCCCATTTTCCGCTCCAGGCGGTTCAATGCCCGGACAACACTTTGGGCGGTGTGGTCCGGCACCCGGATCACAATTCCCATCCGCGTCAGGCGTTCGGTCAGGACCAGCAGGGCGGCGCTGGATCCCACCGGCCCCATGACGCTATCCATTTCCCAATGGCCAAACGTCTGCCGGCGCCGTACCTCCGGCGGGCGGTTCTCTATCGTTTCGCCCTTGGGCTGGTTTGCCCAGTCATAACTCTGGCGTTCTGGCCGGCGTTCCCCTTTGTAAAGCAGGTGATCGGCAGACAGTTCCAGGAACACGTCGCCCCGGTAGATGTAGGAATATAACGTGGTTTCGCATATTTGCGTATCGAACTGCAGGCCCTCCGCTTTGATGTAGGCCAGCACGGCGCCGGGGCTGTAATGCTCCTCAATGATCTTTTGCTCCAGGAAGTTGGCCAGGGCAAAGTCCTTTCCCAGTTTAATGTCCGGCCCTTTAGCCCTGAGGTGTTCCTGGTATTTCTGCTCCGCCACGTCCGCGCAGTATTCCTCTTTGAATACATAACCCTCATGTTGCTGGACGCACAGGCCCCGCTTAATCTCATAATAGATCGTTCTTTCACAGCAGCCGATCATGGCGGCGATCTCTTTCGGCTTGGCCCCGGTACGCAGCGCCCCCTCAATTTTCAAACGGTCCGCCGCCTGCAGGTGTTTATATCCCTTATGGTTCATAGGTCCCCCTTTCCTGGGGACGCAAAAGGACGGCGTGGTGTCATTCCCACGCCGTCCTATTCTCTCCCCAGCAGCCACAACACGGGGACCTCCAGCACCTCCGCGATCACCACCGCCTCAAAGTCGGCCACAAATCTGGACCCGCTTTCCATGCGGCTGATCGTGTCCCGCTCCACCATGACGCCCCGCAGTTGCAGCAGCTTGCAGAGGTCGCTTTGTGAAAGTCGGCGCTTTAGGCGGGCCTCCCGGATCCGGTCCCCGCATATATTCCTTTTTCCGTGATATTCATAAAACTTCATTGGTTCCCCTCCCGGGTGTGGGAATAGCCAGTATTTTTCTTGATATTAACACGGCCTCGGCGTCAAACCCGTGTTAATAATCAGCACCATAAAATATTGGCCACCCGGATGGGGATTTATTCGTGTTGTCAAAAATGCCCCGGCGCCGTATGACACCGGGGCCTCCTTTATTCTCCCAGGATTTGCTCCGCCAGCGTGTCCATGGCTTTTTCCATGAACTCGTTTAGACTATACCCGGCAGCCTCCGCCGCCGCCCTGTATCTGTCCTTTTTGCCCTTTTTGACGAAAGGGGAAAGTCTGTCGTAATTTGCGGCGTTATACTTGTTTTTCGCTTTTGTCGCCGCCGTGCCCGTTTTCTTTTCCATGGGATCGCCTCCTTTGGCTATATTATAACCGCGTCGCTGTACTTGTGCAAGTATATATATTGCACAATCTTACACAAGTATATTTGTTCATTATTCCGTCTTGAAAATATACTCACACAAGTATATAATGATAATCAGAAAGGGGGTGGTTGACATGGCAAAGCAAAAGAAAAAGCGCCGACGGCGTAAACCGACGGCGCAGGCCAGATACCAGGTTGCAGCTGATATTCTGGCGGGCACAATATCCGGCCTCATAGTCCTGGCAATCCAAAAATTGCTTGACTGGTAAAGGCCAGGGGTGCGGGGCCTGAACCCCGCACCCCAAATATAAAACAAATCGCATGGTTTTGTCAATAGGAGGGCATACAATGAAGTTTCTAATTTCACTCGCTGTTTTCGTGGCGCTGTTCGTCCCGCTCCGGCGGCTGTTTCGGAAAATCTTTTGCAGGGGAGGAAAATAAAATGCTGGTCAAGATCAACGGAAAGTATGGTGCCAGGGTCGGCAATATCCAGGTGTTTACCATGGAACGGGCGGTGGAGGTGTTCCAAATGTTCGTGGCCCGGTGCTATGAAAATCTCACAATGGAAAGCAGTTGCGTCCTCTCCGACGTTTCGGACGATATGCACCGCCTGGGGTTCAGCTGGGCGGAGATCGAGGACATGGAACTGGCGGCAATCCCGCAGTAATAAACCCCCGGCGCCAGGACGGTGCCGGGGGTCCTCTTTATCTATTCCAGTTTGTGATCTGCTCCAGGGCCTCCCGGAGTTTATCAAACCCGAACATAGCCGCGTAACACACGAACACGCCCAGGGCCACGGCCCCGGCCACCATGTACCAGGTGACGGCCCAGCCCATGATCTCACACACGGCAAAAAACGCCAGGAGGGTCACCACCATGGCCACGATAAAGGCCAGGACATTGGTGGGGATCTTCTCCCAGGTCAATTTTTTAAGCACCTGCACAATGATGTTGGTGGCCACGGTCAGGATCAGGGCCGCCAGCAGGATGGCAGAGATCGCCATGGGGATATACTGCATAATGGTTTCCATGTCTTTGTCCTCCTATGATTTTATTTCACAGCCCCACCCAGGGCGCACAGGAGCGCCCCCAGGCTGGGGAATGTGCCGTAATTGGCCAGCCAGTAGTCCGGCGTATTGATCACGCCAGCGGCCACCAGGGCCGCCACGCCCTCCTCCGGTGTGGCCGTCCGTGTCCCGGCCTTGGTGATCTTCTCCGCCGCCTTAGTCAGCAGAATGTCCAGGTATTTGACCTTGCCGGAGGCTGCGGCCTGCGCCCAGTAGTCCGGGGAGTTGATCACGCCCAGGCGGGCCAGCTTGGCCGTGGCGGCTGCCGCCGCCGTCAAATAGATAACCTGCCCCACATGGATCAGGTTGGGGTTTTTGATCCCGTTGATCTCCGCCAGGGCCTCCACCGTGGCGCCGTATTTCTTGGCAATCTTGCCCAGGGTGTCACCGGCCACGACGGTGTGGGAGGTGACGGCCTGGGGCGTTGCCTGGGGTGCTGCCGGGGCCTCCGCCGCGCTGATCTTCTTTGCAATCGCGGCAAAGTCAGGGCAGATAAACCCACGAATATATTTCCCGTTCACGGCCATGGTGCGCTTGCCCACCTTGCCGCCGGACATATTGCCCTCGGTGACGGTGAACTTTCCGCCGCCGGTGGCGGTGACAATACCGATATGGTCCCCGGCTCCGGTGCAGTCCCCCACGCCATTGTCGTCCCAGTCGTACACGCAGGCGTCCCCGATCTTGGGGGTGTGGGCGTCGTCCTCCACCCAAATGCCCAGGCCCTTGGCCACCAGGGTGTATTTTTCCACCCCGCACTCGGTCCCGGTGTACTCTGCGATCCCGGCCTTGATGTATGCCGCGCTGGCGGTGGTGGCGCAATAGGCGTCCGTCACTTTCACGGTGTAACCCCTGGCCAGCGGGCGGTGGGTGTTGTAAATCTCCAGGATCTCCAGGTGCTTGGCGCTGCCTTTGGTGGCGCCCACCCATGCGTTGATAATGTCGGCAACTTTCTGCCGCAGTTCGTTTTCTGTCATTGGTATAACCTCCGATCACACGCCAACGTCCGGCGGTTCTTCTCGCTCCACGGGCGCCTCCGGGGCGCCCTGGGCGCTCCCGCTCGGTGCGCCGGCCTTTTCCTTGCTGGTCTTGATCCAGCCCATCACGCCGTTTTCCAGGCCGCAGACGCCAAACACACAGGCCGTCAGGGTGGTGGGTTCCGCGCCGGTGTGCCAAAATACCGCCAGATCGGCCACGGTGTAGGCGATCAGCACCACGGCCTCCAGGATCAGCACCTTGTCCATGACGCCCATTTTCCCCTTTTCCCCGCGCAGTTGGCGGCGCAGGTCCCGGACCTTATGCCGGAGGTGGCGCAGGGCAGCGCGGGCCAGGAGAACCCCCAGCGCCGCGCCGATGGCCCAGGCCACGACGGCCACAATAATGGTTTTCATCATGCCGCCACCGTCAGCAGGTAAATGATCCCTGCGCCCAGGGCCGTGACAAGCGCCCCCACAATGCCGTAAATGATCTTTTCCACCATGCCGTCCCACCGCTTCGCGGGTTTCTGCTCGATGGTTTCCACCTTGGCGTCCAGCTTGGCCACGTCGGCCTTGATCTCCGCCATGGCGGTGGTCTGGTGCTTTTGCTCGGTGGCCATGACCTCCACGGCGGTGGCCAGCCGGTTCACGGCGTCAATTTGCCCGGCCAGTTCATTGATCCGGTGGGTGTTGGATTTGCTCCGGGCGTCAACCTCTGTCAGCTTCACGGCCATTTCTTCCTGGTTCACCGGACCACCTCCCCAATGGCGTCCGCGTAGTCCTTGCGGACCGCCGCGATCTCCTCCTCATGGCGGAGGGCGCCCAGCTGGGCCAATTCCATGGCCTGGGCCTGTATAATTACATTCATGCGGTCAATGATCCCGCACAGGTCTGCGATCACCTTTGTGCTGTTCATTTTCGCGCCCCTTTCTTTGCTCCCACCAGATCGGCAATATGCCGCAGATCCTCCACCGGGGCCTCGAAAAACGCATGGCCCCACAGCCAAAAGTCCGGGCTGTCCTGCCGGCGGTATTTCTCGCACCGGGGATCCTCCCACACTTTGTTCCAACGGGCTTGGTGGTCCTTATCCCGCGTAGACATGCGGGCAATAATGGAGGCGGTCAGCTGGCCGCGCTCCATGCCGTTGCCGTCGTCGTTCCGGGCAAAATAGTCATGGGCATTTTGGGAGGTGACGGCACACAGGGGCGTGTCGTTCAGGACCAGGAAACCGTCCACGGCCTGCACAGGTGTCCCCCATGGGACGTTTGCCGGGCCGCTGACGCCCATAAACCGCGCCCGCCGCGTGGTGATGTACTCGATCCGATCCACGGCTTACACCTCCGCCGCAATCTCGGTCCAGCCATACACACCAGGCTCCCACACGTTTGCGTCCACGTCGCTGGTCCAGTGTTTCCCATTGTGGGAAACCTTGGCGTCCTTTGCATAGGCGTCCGTACTGCCCACGGGCTGGGACCATTCGGGCCACTCCTCCGCCGGATCGGAAATGGCCACCCACAGGCTGGGGGCCGCGTCCGGCGTCCAGTCGGATTGTGACGTGTGGGCGGTCAGGCACTTATACAGTTTCCCGTCCGTGTGCTTTCTGATCTGCCCCTCGGTGTATGCCACCGGGTAGGCCCACATGGCGAACAGGTCCGCGTGTTCCATGGCGGTGGTGGCGTCGATGTTTCCGGCCTCCGCAAGGGTGACGAACACGATCCCGCCAGCGTCCGCCGCCTTGGTGATTTCCACCCCGGCGTCGGTTTCCTCCAGCATGACCGTTTCCACGCCCTCCATGGCCGTGCGGCCCAAAAGGTGATACGGGACGCCGCCCAGGGCGATCCCCGCCGCCTCCTCCTCCGGGCACAGGACAAAGCACCCATTTTCCGCCTGCTTGATGTAGGTGGGGGCCTCGGTCATGGCCAGGGTGACCCCGTCCTTTGTGATCTTATACATGGTTTGCACCTCCAATAAAAATTGCATGGAATAGCCGGCGCAACCGCAGCACCCGGCCATGGTCGTCAAAGTTTTCATAATAGGCGATCTGGCCCTGCAGCCATTGTTCCACCTGCTGGACCGTCATTTTTCCGGCGTCTACCTGGGTTTTGAAATACCGCATTTTCCGCCGCGCCCGCTTCATGCCGTCCCGGCAGCCGTGGGTTATCACCCGCCCGGTGTCGGTCAGCTGAAATTTGACCTTGCAAAAGCGGAACGGTTTGGAAATGTCCACGATCTTGCTTTTATTCCGGTTGACAATCAGGCCCATGGCCTCCGCCCTCTGGATCACGTCGTCCTGGACTTCCTCCGCCCGCTTCACACTTTCCAGTATGGCGTCGTAGTCGTCCATATAGTGGCCGGCGCCATGGATCCGCAGTTGGGCCTTGATGTGGTTATCCAGGGCAGAGGGCAAAGACACCATTTCCTGTTGGGACGGCTCCACGCCCAACATCATGCCCCGGTCCCCAGGCACCGCCGTCACAACGGCGTCCGCCACGGAGCGGATCCGTGGGTCCAGGATCAGTTTTTGGTGGCGCTCATAAATTAGGGCGTGGGGTGCTGCCGGGAAAAAGTGGTGAAAATCCATCAGGAACACGGCGCCCTGGAGGCCGTACTGCTTGTAATGGTCCCGCAGGTGCTTTTTCAGGCGTTTGTAATGGAAGTGCAGGCCCTTTCCCTTTTGGCTGGCCCCGTTGTCGTAGATCATGCCCGGCCCGTACAGAGGCGCCAGAACCTTTTTGGTCAGGACCTTGTGGATCTGGCGGTCATTGATGTGGGGGGCGTCTATGGGCCGGACCTTGCCCCGCTCCCGCAGGGTGAACTTGGCCGTTTTCCCTGGTTTCCATTTTTCGTCCAGGACCCGCCGCCGGCGCTTGGCCGTACCGGAAAACAGGTGCCGCTCAAAGTTTTGGGTGGACTGTTTCCAGCGGACGCCGTTGCAGCACTTTTTCCCATAGAAGTACATGGAACGGTAACTGAAAACTTTTTCAATCGGCCCCAGGGCGGCGCTGCGGGCCTCTCGTTTTGCCTGCCGGCGTTTCCGGCGGCGTTGGTATCGCGCCTCCCGGCGCTCCTCGCTGGTCATAATAAGGTTTTTCGCCCTCCGTACAGTTGTGGTGTTGGTGTGCGTCTAAACTGCGTAGGCCCGGCGCATGAAATGGGTGTAGCACAATACCCCACCATGCAAGCAGCGTCCGCGCAAGGCCCACGGCTGGCAGTTTTAGGCTTTCGCCTGGGAAGTATTTCTCCTTTTACTTTGGGTCCGGTTCACCTGTCCGGTTACTGCATTTGACCCAGCCCATTTTCAGGGCGTGTAAAATCCGGGGGCCACGCCATAGGAATTATTCGCGTTGTTGTTGTTGGCGCTGCCGTCGGTGTTGACAAGGCAGAAATTGTTGGAGTTGCTGGAATTGACGGACCGGCACCACGCATTGGCCGCCGTCAAACGCCGCCCTGCCGTCCACGGCACGTTTTCAGAAATACACCCATAACCAGCTTTTACTTTCTCTTTTTGTCACTCTCCATGACGTTCCGCAGCAGGGTTTCCTCTTGGTCGATCAACTCGCCCAGGCTTTGGGACATATTGTCCAGGCGGTCCATGGCCTGCTGCGGGGTAATGGTCTTTTTCCGGCCTTTCCGCTTTTGGCCCTCCGCTCCGTCGCCGTCCTCCTCCGGGTCGTCCATGTTCTTGCAGTCCTCACTGTCCCGGAAACAGCCTTGTGGATTTTGGTACATGACCTCATAACAATGGGCCAGGCGCACGTCCAGGGCGGAAAGGGAGGCCAGGGCCTCCAGCAGGTGGGCCTTTCGCAGGTCCTTGCGCTGCTGATCGGACGGGAAAATTTTATTTGCCTTTTCGGCGTTGTCGATCACTTCCCCGGCCAGCTTGGCCACCGGCTCCGCCACCAGGCGGGAATACCGGGCCGAAAGCCGGGTGAGAAACGACACCGTTTCAACGTAAATCTGATTGGCCACGTTGACGTATTCCGCCGCGCTTTGGGTTCGTTTTTCTTTCAGGACGGACATGGTGACCGCCTCCTTTTCGTTGGTCTGTTCGTCCGGGTTCTCCCGCCCACTTCCGTGGGCGGGATATGGTCGGATATGCTGCGGCGATTAGGCGGCAAAGCCGGGGGCCACGCCACAGGAACGACGCGCGTAGTAGTAGTTGGCGCCGCCGTCGGTGTAGACAAGGCAGAAATAGGAGGAGTAGCTGGAACTGACGGACCGGCACCACGCAAAGGCCGCCGTGCCCGTGGCGTTGTGCTTGTAATGGATCTTGCTGTTGCCCGCCTTGTAATAGTCATACTGGGCCTGGTAGTTCTTTTCCGCGCTGTTGGCGTAGGTCCTGGCGCCATGGTATTCAAACTCCGAAAGCAGGAACAGGTAATCGGTGGTACTGGTGACATAGCTGGCGGTGTCGGATCCGCCGCCGGTGTTGTCGCTGTACTTGGTCACCGCTTTCATCACAGCCCGCAGGTCAGCCGGCAAGGCTGCCAACAGACTGCCGGAGGGCGGGCTGGTGGGGGTACCGCTGTTGCCCAGCAGGGTCTTTCTCATACTGGAACCGTTCCACCCGCCGCTGTTTGTGTTGCTGGCGTTCATCTGGAAATAAGACGCGGAGGATCCGCTGCTGCCGTAATTGCTATCGCAGAGGGCAATATGTACGCCGCTGATCTTTCCGATCTTGAAATGGATCCGGTTGGCGCCCTCTCTGCTGCTGTTGTGGTTAAAGCCCAAAATAAAGGCGTCCACGGACAGGTTGGAGAAAGTGGTGTTTCCCACCGCGCCGTTGATGGTGATGGTTTTGGTATCGCCCACAGCCCAATAACTGGCGCCCTTGCTGGCGTCGGAAACGGCCTTGATGGTGGCCCAGCTGTTGGCGTTCAGCGTGGTGGAAATGGTGGTCACCGTGACCGCCTGGGTGGTGGTCTTGGTCACGCCGCCCTCGGTGTAGGAAACGGTGATCGACGTGTTGGAAAGCGCCAGGGTGCCGGTGGGGGAATAGGTCCAGCCGGACACCACCCTGGTGCTGTTGTCGTTGTAGGTGGCGGTCACGGCCATGCCTGCGCTGCTGAACTTCTCGCCGTACTGGTATGCGGTTTTCGTGGGGGGCGTGGTGATCGCAATACTTACCAGGGCGCGGATCGTGATGGCCTGGGTGCAGGTTTTGGTCACGCCGTTTTCGGTGTAGGAAATGGTCACCGCCGTGTCGGTTGCCGTCAGGGCGCCGGTGGGGGAATAGGTCCAGCCGGTGACGGCCTTGGTGCTGCCGTCGGACATGGTGGCCTTGATCGCCATTCCGCTGGCGTCAAAGGTTTCCCCGATGTAATAGGCCGTTTTGGTGGGGGCCGTGGCCACGGAAATGCCGGATAGTTGGCGCACGGTGACGGCCTGGGTGGCGGTCAGGGTGCGGCCCGCTCTCTGATATGTGATCGTCACCTCCGTGGTGTCGGAGGCCATTGTGGCCGGCGAAAAAGTGCAGTCCGCCGTCACGTCCTCGGTGGTGTTGTCGGCATAGGTAACGGTGACGGCCAGGCCGGTGGGGTCGAAAGCCTCCCCCACGTCATAGGCGGTTTTTGTGGGTGCGCCGGTGACGGCCAGGCCGGTGGCGATCATCAGATCCACGTTGTACTGCAGGGCGCCGGTCACCTCCACCTCTTTGGTCACGGTGACACCCGCCAGGGTAGCGGCGACGGTCCATGTGCCGGTGTTGTCCGGCAGGGAGAATTTGGTGGACCCCACGCCGTTCAGGGTGGTTTCTCCGTCCGTACAGGTCACGGAGGCCCCGGCGCAGGTGGTCACGTTGATACTGGCGCTTTGTACGCCCAGGGCGGCCTTTAAGGCCCGCAGGGTCACCTTTTTGTTTTGGCCCACCGTATTGGAGAAATAGGGCACTGTGTCGTCCAGGCCCATTTCGTCGTTGGCGGCCAGTTCTTGGGTGGGCGGCTGGTAGTCGGTGCCCGCCACGGCCTGGACCACAGTGGGGTTTCCCTCTCCGTCCTTTGCGCCTTTCAGGATCCCGGTGGTGGTGATCTTGTCCTGCTTGTTTTTCAGGTTTTCGTTGATCTTATCCAGGAGCGCCTTGTGGGCGTTGGGGTCCTTGTCGTGGTCCCCCAGGTCCTGGAGGCTGGCATAAATCAGAGAACGGGCAAGGGTGCAGGTTACGGTGGCAGCGTCGCCCACGATCACCGGCACAGTGATATTTTTTTCAACCGTCTGCACACTGGCCACAGGAATAAAGTCCGCCGTGTCATAGGCGTTTTGGTAGCAGTAAAGAATATCCTTGCTCCGGTCGTCGGGGTAATCGGGATCCGCCGCGAACACGCCGATCTCCCGCCAGTAAAATCCCTCTGACAGGGAGGCGTTGGAGAACTTGCCGGACACGTCGCAGTATTGGTTCTGGTTATTGGTCACCGCCGCGTCCATGGTGACCACGGGATCCACCAGGGCAGTCAAAGGGGCGATACTGCCGGACAGGGTGCCCTTGCCCATCTGGATCGTGGTGAATGTGATCCCGGCGCCGCCCATGTTTTCGTAATACAGGGCTTTGCCGGCGTCGGTCAATTTAGGGGCCGCAAACATTGGTTTTTACCTCCTTACAAAGTCGCCCGTTGGAGCGTGATAAAGTCGCCGGTGTGGACCCAGTGGGCCACATATACCTCCGCCGCGTCGGTGGACAGGTCCAAAATGATTTCATCCAGCCAGGCGGAAAGGCGCTTGACGGACCCCAGCACCCGTTTGAACTCCTCCACGTCGTCGGAGGTGATCGCCGGGTTGGTGGTGTACGCCTTGAAGTGGTACGGGCTGCCGTTGTATTCCCACCACTCCGAAATGTAGCCGGACCCGAAAATGGTTTCTATGATCTTTTCCACCGCCGCCGGGGTGCCCATCTGCGTATAAAACAGCAGGGATCCCTCGATCAGCGCCCGTTTGACCTTGATGGAATAATTTTCGTCATAGGCCGGTGTGCGGAGTTCCACGGCCAGCAGATCCAGGACCCGCTCCGGCATAGACTGGATCGCCGCGTATGTCCGGGCGCCGTCGGCGTAGGCGCACAGCTTTTCGATCTGCCGTCCCACGGCGTAGGCAATCGCCTGGACCTCCGGCTGTTCTTTCAGGTTCTCCGGCATGGCTACCGTGAACCGGCTGCCGTTTAATTTAATCATCCTCCAGCCCTCCATAGCTGATCGTGGGGCTGCCGGACAAGGCGGAAACCTTGATGGCGTCCACCGTGGTGTATGTGGGGGCGGTCACGGTCACCCGCTTGGCCCCCGCCGCCATGACCAGGGCCACCAGCTTGGAGGGGTTAATGTCCCGGCCAATGGTGCGCTGCCAGGTCAGATAATCGGCCACCGCCGTCTGGACGGCCTCCTGGATGGCCACGGCCCTGGCGCTGTCGCTCCGGTTGATGTAATAGGTCAGATCCACGGTATAGGTGACCTCTGCGGGGGCGGATACGTTCACCAGGTCGGTCATGGGCCGCCGGGTCTTGCCGTTCAGGTATTCCTTTAGGCCGTTGATCATTTCCGTGCCCGGCGTCTTGCCGTCTGACATAATGAAAACAATATCAACCGTGCCCGCCGCCTGGTTGCTGGTGGCTACCACGTCGCCAACGGAGGGGTTGAACTGCTTGGCGTGGAACAGGTAACCGTCCTCCGGGCCTGCGGTGGAGTACGCGCCGGGGGCCAGATAGATCCGCTCCGCCAGGTCGTCGTCGCTCTCCACGTCGGTGCCGCCCTCGGTGGCGGTGGTGTTGACCACGCTGGCCACATAGGGCAGCGGATCCACCATGATGGTCAGATCACCCGCCGCCAGGTCGTTGCCCTCGGTCCCGGCGTCCGTGCAGGTGGCCGGCACGTCCACCGTGCTGCCGGCCGCTGGGATCTCCGCGTATTCGTCGGTGGCGAAATAAACGGACCCGCCAGCGGACACCCTGGTGCCTTTCGGGATAGCCGTGGCCACCTGGCGCACCGCCGAAACAGTAAAGCGCAAGGTGGTAACCGCCGCCGTGGCCGGGGACCTGGTAACGCCTTTCAGCAGTCCCAGGTTGTCCAGAAAGTCGGAATAGCTGTATTTCAGCAGGCTTTGTTTGCCCGCTCGGTCAATGTACTGGAACGCTTGATAGATTTGCAGGGCCGCCGCGTACAGGACGCCCCGGTGGGGACTGGATCGCGGCAGGGTCACGGTCTGGCCGGTGGCCTTGGTCATGTATTCCTCATAATCGGCCACCATTCCGTCCCGCACGTCCTCAATGGTCTTATTGTCAATAAAAGAAATGTCCGGGGCGTTTTTGACTGCGGAAAAATCAGGCACTTGTGATCACCACTTTCGGGGATAATTTCCCCTCCGCCGCGCTCCATGTGATTTCCTGGACCCGCACGGTGGGGATATACTTGGCCACCTTTTTGGTAACCTCCGCCGTGTAAAGGCTTTTGGCCACTTCCGGCGGCTTGTCCACAAAGTCCATATTCAGCCCAAACTCCCGATCCAGGGGCACGGTGCCCTCCCGCGTGGACAGCAGGAAAGCCAGCTGCCGGTCCAGATCCGCCAGCCAGTCAGCGGCGAACGTATAGGCCAGTTTGAAGTCGTACAAAACGGTTTCGTTCATGTGTATTCCTCCAGCGTAATGGTTACGGTGGCCTTGCTCAACTCGCCCCGGCTGAAAACACGGTCCCATGTTTCACTGGAGGCCGTCAGGCGAAAGGGATTTTTCCCGACGGTCCGGTGTCCGATCACCAAATACTCCGCCGTGCCAGCCTCCACCATGCCCTCTATGGCCTCCAGCACGTTCCTGGGCCTCACGCCCAGGGAGGAGGAAAGGGTGATAGTCAGGCTCACAGACTGGTTTGCAGGCCCCAAAAACTCCGGCTTGGGTTTGCAGCCCAGCACCTCATGTTCCGCCCACCGGCTGGAAATATCGCGGGTCATGTCGTGAAACGTCATGGCTTTGTCGTCGCTTACCTCGAAAATAATTTTTCTCCCCAGTGTTCCGATCATGGGGTCACCTCCTTACTTTGGCGCGGACGTACTGCCGCCCAGGCTGTCGGCGTGGGTGTGGCTGATCAGGGACTTGCCAGCCGCCACCACGTCGCCGCTGGTGGTCACGCTTTGCGCGGTAATGGTGCCGGTTACGGTCAGGTTTCCCTTTACGGCCAGATCTCCGGTCACCTCCACGTTGCCGTCCTCCACCACTTTGGCGGCCTTGATGGTCAGGACGCCGCCCTGGTAGCGGATCATGGCCTCGCCGGGGGTGCGGGCCAGGTCCTTGCGATAAAGGCCCGCCGCGCCCTCCGGCGGCTTGTGTTTCCCGCTCCAGGGGCGGCCCAGGACCGCCCCGGCCTCGGTGCCATTGGAAAGGTGGAGGACCAGCACCATGTCCCCAGGCGCGGGCATATTGTATTCATCGGATAGCATGGGGATCTCGCGGGTCACGCTGTCGTCCTTTTCGTGATACACCACCCGGACCATGCCGGCAGCGTAGTTGACAGAGGACACCTTTCCCAGTCTGATCTCGTTTCCCATTGGCGCCTCCTTACGGTGTCAGGGCATTGGCCGCGCTGATCAGCAGCACGTCCAGCCATGCCACAGCGGTGTATTTCTTGGCCCAGTAGTCGGGGGAGTTGATCACGCCCGTATTGGTCAGGACCTCCAGGGCCTCCGGCACCGTCTTGACGCTGGTGCCGTGCTGGTTGACCTTGATCCGTGTGGCCATGTTCAGGATCAGGCCGCCCAGGCTGCCCACGTCTTTGTAATGGGCCACCCAATAACTGGGGGTGTTCATAACGCCAACAGCGGCCAGCCGCTCGGTTGCGTCTTTGATCACTTCCTCGGTCATGGCCTCCACCAGGGAAAGTTCCAGGTCCGTGGTGTAGCCGCTGGATCCGGTGATGTGGTGGGTGGCGCTGTCAATGTAGTATTTGCCGGACAGTTTACCCAGGCCCACCACGGTGACGCACTGGGAGGCCACCAGATCCGGGCGGCCCATGACGGTCAGGGACAGTTTGGTGGCGCCATGGTTGCCCTTGGCCACCGCCGCGTTGATCTTTCGCTCTGCGTCGGCCTGGCTGTCGGCCTTGCCTGACTGTTTCAGGATCCGGGTGCCGGTGCCCACGGTGACCTTTATTTCCTCCTCGGTGTTGGGGTCCGTGTAGGTGTACTCCCCGCCGGTATAAGTTCCGGTCAGGTTTTTGGACCAACTCCAGGAGGTGATCTCCTCCTCGGTGATCTTGGCCACGGGATCCTTTTTCTTGTACGCCTCCCGGTCATAGACCACGATCTTTTGGGAATAGACTTTCATGGCCAGCCCGTAGGTGTCGCATAGGTCCATGTAAAATTCACAATCAGTCTGCGCCGATTGCTCCACACTTTTGATCGTGAACGGTTCGCCCTCCACGTCCCAGGCCAGAGAAATGCCGGCCCGCTTTGCGATCTCTTTCCCGATCTCCTGGATCGTCACGTCCTCCCAGGTCTTGGTCCGCTCGGTTGCCCGGAAACTGCCCTCTGCGGGCACGGACACGGCGGAAATATTCGCCGCAAGCGGCCAGCCGGAATATTCGTAATTGTCCAGGATAAAGAAACCGCAGGGCAGGATCTTGGTGTCGCCCTCGCGGCTCCAGTCCTCGGCCTTTATGGTGGCGGTCATGGTGTCCCCCATAAGGGGGACCCATGCCGTGGTCCATTGGCGATCCCTGTCGTGCATGGTAATGTCCAGGGTGTCGGCCTCGCCGCTGGCCGGGTCCGTGTAGGTGACCTCTGTTTCATACTTGGCCAGTTTTGTGGTTACCGCCGCGCCGTTGTAGGTGATCTCCACCTCTGCCTTTCGGGTTCTCATGTTTCAGCCCTCCAGAACGGCGCCGCGCTTTCCTCCGCGTCCTCCGGCAGGGCCGGGGTCTGGAGGACCACACCAGCGTCAAAAACGAACGTGTCCAGGTGCTTGAAATTGGCCTGCATAAGGAACCCGGCGTATTTCTCGGACCCGTAGACCCGAAAGGCGATCACGTCCCAGGCGTCCCCCTGCTGCGTTGTATAGGTGTTTGCCATGGTGGTGTCCTCCTTTATGCCGGGCTGAACTGCTTGCGCCGCTCCTCGGCTTTCATCTGCTTATACAGGCGTTTGAACTCTGCGAAACTCACCCGGCCAGCCTCCACGGCCTCCTCCTTGGTGGTTGGGCCGTAGAAATTGAACACGGGGGAGAATTGGATCGGCGTGTCTCCGCCGCCCTGGGTTCCGCCGCCGGGCTTGGGTTTTTTGCTCCATTCATCCAGCAGGGCCGCCAGCTTGGACAACGGCAGCACCGCCTCCGGCTCTCCGCCCTCTCCGATCATGGCCAGGGTGGGGGCCGTAGCCACGCCGCCAGCAGCCAACGCCGGAATGGTCGGAATATTAAATCCCAGGGTTTTGCCGCCCACGCCGGGCACCCAGTCCGGGATTGTCACGGAAATGCTGTTGATTTTGGAAAGCACCCAGTTAATTGCAGAGATAACCGCATTGATCGGCACCTTTGCCAGGTTCACGATCATGCCGAACACATTTCCAAAAATGTTGACGATGTTCTGCCAGGCAGCGCTCCAGTTGCCGGAAAATACGTTGGTTACAAATTCAATCAGGTTTGTCAAAATCCCGATCACGCTTTGGATGTACGGAGAAAGGGCGACAAATGCAGTTTCAAGCCCAGCCAGGACCGTGTTGGCCAGATTAGAAAGGACTGGGGCCAGGGCGGTGCCTACCATGGTGACCATGTTCCCCATGGCCTGGAGTAACGGCTGCACTTGCTGCCATATACCCATAACGGCGGTTCTAAACTTTTCGCTTCTGTTCCACAGCACCATAAACGCCGCCGCCACCGCTGCAACAACAGCAATAATTACAGTGAACTTGCCGCCCAACAGTTTAATTACAGTCCCAAATGCCCCTCCATTTTTAACTCCAGCGGAGAAAATAGTGTTTAGGCTTTTGAACGCTGAAACGGCGCGGCCTGCGGTTTGTAATGTCTTAAAGGTGGCCACTGCCACACCCGCCGCTTTGGCAAGGGTCAAGATCATATCCTTGTTTTCCTTAACCCACCCAACAGCGGTTTTAGCCGCCGGAATGATCGTTCCCGTTACATAGTCCCCTGCCCGTTCCAGCGCGGTTGTCACAAGCGGCAGGGCCGCCTCCGCCAACTCCCGGACATAGGGCAAAATGTTGGTGCCCAACTGCGTCAGGAAGTTGGCGCCCAGGTTCTTGATCATTTGAATGTCATAGGCCAGGGTGTCGGTCTGCTTTTCAAATGCCGCGTTTGCCGCTCCGGTGGCTTCGTACATTTCGGCGGTTTTGCTGGCCAGGTTTTCGGACTGGTTCCCAGCCATGGCCAGGACTGCGGTTTGTGCCTCCACAGAGGAGAACAGGCCCGCAAACGCCAGTTCGTCGTTGTTTACGGCGCCTTTCAGCGCCTCCAGCGCACCCTGCAGGCCCTCGCTTTCAAGCAACGCCTGGCCGCTCTCATAGCCCAGGCTTTCCAGGGCTGCCGTCATATTCTTGGACGGGGACAAAAAGCCCTGCATGGTTGCCTTTAGCTGGGTGACCACTTCCGCCGTGGATCCTGTAACGCCGGTCAGCGTGGCCATGGCGCCGAAAAGCTGTTCCTGTTCCACGCCCAGGGTGCTGGCCAGCGGGATCACCTTGCCCATGCTGGCGGCCAACTCCGGGAAAGAGGTCTGGCCCAGCCGAACCGTGGCAAAGGATAGATCCGCCGCTTTTTGCACGGCCTCCGCCGATGTGTCGCCGTAGCCCTTAGTTACTGCAGAAAGCAGGTTCACGCTGTCGGTGGTGGTGGCATTTCCCGCCGCCGCCGATTTTGCCGCAGTTTCCAGGATCTTGGCGGCGTCGGCGCTGTCGCCAAACGCAGAAATGACCTGATACATTCCGTCGGTCAGGTTCTCGGTGGCCACGCCGGTCCGGTTGGAAACGTCCAGGATCTCGTTGCCGATCTCCGCCGTTCTGGCGGCGATCTCTGCCTCGGTTCCCGTCAGCAGGGTGGACACGTTGGCCAGCTGGGTTTCGTACTCCGCTGCTGCCTTTACGGCGGCCACGCTCAGGGTGCCCACAGCGGTGGCAGCAGCTACCGCCGCGCCTGCTACAACTTTCCCGGCGCTCTTGGCGGTATTGCCCAGCGCAGCCAGGTTTTTGTCCGCCGTCATACAGGCGTTTTTCAAAGAACTGTCCGTTTTGCCGGCGATCTTCACCATGAGTTCATAGGTTTTACTTTTGGCCACGCTTTTCCACCTCCTCCATGATGTTTACAACGTCGGTTGCAATATCGTTTAATTCGTCAACGGACAGGGCCATGAGATAGTCAAGCCCTGTCCGCAGCGTAAACGACATACTGACGCAGGCTTTCCGTATAACGGCGGGTGTCAGTTGTCCCCATCCCCGCCGTAGAGAAAACCCACGATCATGCTTTTAAGCGCCACCGCGTCCTTGGCGGGCAGGCGCTCGAAAAACTCCAGCTTTTTGCTGGTCACCCTTGCGGCCAGCAGGTTGCAGAAACTCATTTCCATTTCCAGCGTGGCCGGGTTCAGGCCGGGGGAACGCTTGGCCAGGATCTTGCCCACGTTCTCCAGAGTGCCCGCCGTCACGTCCTCCAGGCCGGACAGGTCGATCTCCGTATAGGTCACGCCGTCGAACACATAGGGCTTTTTGAGTTTAAGCAGCAGTTCGTTTTTCTCCTCTGCCACGGTATCGGTGGCCAGGGTTTCCGGGGTCATGCCCTCGGTAATCTTGTCGTTGGTGTCCATATCAGCACAGCTCCTTTACTTTGGCCAGAATGTCGTTGCCGTTGATCTTGAAAACCTCGTTCATCTTGTCCAGTTCCAGGACGGGTTCGCCCTCCAACTCGATCAGGATATAGAGAATGGAAAGGGTGATCGAGGTGTCCATGGGGTTCCCGGCTTTCATCTTGCCGGGCGTAAACTTATTGGAACGGCCACGGACCACCACGCGAACGCCCCGGAACTCAATATCCCCCTCGCTGTTGGTGGTCTGCTCCGCACCCCGGATCTCCAGCTGGACGGCCTTGGTAATGTCCAGCATATCGGTGGCCTCTTTGTCCAGGATACGGAAAGGGATCTCAATTTCCTGGTTGGTGAAATAGCCGGGGGTGGGGTCGTCGATCTCTCCCAGGATCCCGGCGCCGCTCACGGTTTCGGTGGACGCCTCAAAGTCGGGCAGGGTGAGTTCGTCACCCATGCCCAGCAGGCGGTTTCCGCTGTTATACACGTTGTAGCGGTTGATCTTGGTGGGAATGGTTTTCATAGTTAGTTACCTCCAAATGCCGCCTGCAGCGCGGTCACGTCGTACTCGCGGATATTCTCGATGTACTCCGCCGGAATATACGGGGCCAGGAACGTGTGGACGGTCAAATGGCCGTTCAGCAGGTTGGTCACCGGGTTTTCGTCGCTGCGGAACTCCACCCGGTAGCCGGCGCAGTAATCGCGGGCAACGTAACCGTTGCCGATAATGTTCTGGCTGTCCACAATGGACTGGATCAGGCGCTTGTTTCCAGGCTTGTCAACTTTCTGGAAATAGGTGCGGATGAAGTTGTTTCCATCCCAGTCAAAGAAACGCCGAACGGCCAGCCAACGGTCCTTGGGATCCGTGGTGGAGGGATAGGCCGCCGTGTTGTTGCCCCACAGCTTGAACCCGTTGGCGTTGATCGCGGTGATCACGCCGTTGGCGTTCAGTACGTCGCTGGCCTGCTGCTGGTCCAGCACCACCTCGGTGCCGTCGTCCAGCACGGTGCCGGTGATCCGCAGGTCCTTATTGGACGGGCTTTCGTAGGGCACGTCCGCGTTGCTGGCGTCGTTGTAGGCCGTCAGGGCCGCCGCCATAGCGGACATACAGTAAACCTTGTCCCCAATGGACACCTTGGGCCAGAAAGCCGCCGTATGGGTGCCGCTGGCCCCCATGGCCTCCTTGGCCCCCTTTACGTCGGTGTAGACCTTGGCGCCGTCGGCTCCGCTGGAAATGTCCACATAGGTGCAGCAATCGAAACAGCCGTTGATCGCCTCGGTCTTGGCCTGCAGGGCTGCACACACCACGGCGTTTTCGCTCCAGCCGGGGGCCAGCAGAATACCGGGGGTCATGCCCAGTTTGGGATAAATCTGGCGCACCAGTTCCAGGCCCGTTTCCTTGCCGGTAGAGGCGTCCACGCCGCCCACAATGTCGGCATAGGTCACGCCGTCGGGCTTAATGCTGGTGCTGGACACAGACAGCGTGGTGGCCTCTTTGGCTGCCGCAGACAGCAGGGTGATCACCACGGTGCCGTCCTCCGCGTGGACTGCGGTGTAATCGCTGCCCGCCACCAGTTCGGCAGAGTTGTTTTTCACCACCAGGGTGTCCAGCATGACATACTGCTTTTCATAGAAAACCGTGCCGTCCACCACGTCGCAGTCCTCCGCCGCGTTGGCGGTGGTGTGGGTGGACTTGGCGGGGTCCAGCACATTCACCAGGATCACCGGCGCCACGTTGAAAACACGGAAACAGGCGTCAATGGACTGGCACAGGCTGAACGTCTTGAAGTCGTCGGAATAGCCCACGGCCTCCTGGCACTCCTTGAAACTGTAACACAGCTTGGGGGTGTTGGCCGCCTTTTTGGGATCCTTGGCCAGGTGGATCGGTGCCACGCCGAAAATGACCTGCAGGCCCGCACTCCCCTGGATCGGGGTGGTCAGACTGGTGTCCTGTTCGGAGTTGTAAACTCCATGGAAATAAGACATGGTTTATACCTCCTGTTAGAGTTTGGCCTGTACCAGTCGATACAGGCGGTAAATATGACCATAGCCGCCGCGCAGTTTCTTCATGGCGTCCGGCATCTGGTCCAGCGGGATCACCAGGCCGCCCATGGACGGGTTTTTGGTGATGGCCTCCGCCAGAGGCGTGGGGATCCCGTTGGTGTAAAACGTGTTCTGGTTGGCCACTCCCGGGACGGTGGGTCCAACATAGACCACCGTGCCGGCGGTCTGTCCGCTGTTTTTGGCTTTTGCCATTATGTTTCTGGCACCTCCTTGAAGATTGCCGGCGCTTCAAACGGCAGCGCCATGGCGGCGAAATAATACGGGTGGCTTTCTCCCTCCTGGGTGGCCCATTTGATCGGGTATTGCACCTCATACCTCCGCCCCACGATGTTGTTTTTTCCGTAGTGGGTCAAAATGCTGTTGACAATGTGGAGGGCGTCCCGGTAGCCTTGGCGGTTCGGATCCTGATCCACAACGCAGATTGTCAGCACCACGTCCACTTTTTGCCTGGTGTCCGGTGCTGGTAACTCCCCCTGATAGAGGCGCACCAACACATACGGCTCCGGTGGTTCTTCCGCTTCGGGTTCTTCGTCGGTTCCCTGCCTAATCGGGAGATCCTGCCGGTACACCTGCACGGTCCGCTCGACGCCCTGGGAGTTGGTCAGGGTGTCATGGGCAAATACGCCTTTCAGGTCGTCCACCACGGCGTCCAGCAGATTTTCTTGTGTCACATGAAAGCGCCCCCTTGCAAAGTCGTGTTTTGTAACTTATAATCACTTATATGGTAATAATCAGAAAAACGCGGTAATAATCAGAAATGGAGGTTATGCACATGAACAAAAAAGGTTGCTTGTTCAGCTGCTTGGGGTGGCTTTTTATAGCCTCCGGCATTTATGGCCTTTTCCATTCCCCAGTCCCCGGTGTCGTTTGCCTTGTCATTGGTGTTTTGCTCTTGAAAAATTCTCGGTCAAAACCCGGTAACGCTTCTCCGTCAAGCACTCCACCAGAAACCGCCCAGGCAATCGAAACGCCTAAAATTGCTCCTGGCTTTAGTCCCGAAATTCCGCGAACCGTCGCCGGCTCCGATGGTAGCTCTTTTGGATCGTGGGATATTTCGATACATGACGCAGAGGGGCAGGACGTGCGCTTTGATCGTGCTATGTTCCAGAGGATCAGTATTCTTTCCTTTGACAGCGGTTCAGGAAAGGCAGTAATCCAGGGAACACATGGCACATACGAAACAACACTTGATAGCTGTACCTGCGAGGATTTCCAGCGGCGCGGCCTCCCGTGCAAACATATTTACAAGTTGGCCCTTTCCTCTGGCTATTCTGCAGACGCCTTTTATTCAGCGCGATCCGACGTGGTGTGGTATGCGGAAAACTGCCGTGTTTATCACAGTTGCCCGGACTGCCGTGGCCTGCGTAATCGGTATTCACGCCGTGCCACGGTGTCTATGGCAAAATACAAGGGGTTGCGCCCATGTAAAACCTGCTGCGAAATAGAAAACTGACTTTGAAGCGGTGGCCATGTGCCGCCGCTTTTTTATCTCACCTGCGCCGCCAGGACTTTTTCCACCTGCTGCTGGATGTGCTTTTGCAATATGCCGTAGTAATCCAGTTCCGCCTCCTCGTAGCTTTTGCCGTATAGGTGCGGTACAGCCGGGGCCAGCAGTTTTTTGATCGGCAGGCGGTCCTCTGTCCGGCGCTGAACGATTGCGGTATGTCCGCTCCTGAAAGTGGTTTCAAAGGCTTTCCGCCCGTCCACCTCCAGGGCGGTCAACTGACTTTCGTTCAAGACTTTCAGCATGGCCGCCGTGGTGCTGTCGTTCCTCCGGGTGGTGTACGCCATAACGTCCAACATACCGCCCCTGGAGATTAACGTGGCCGCTGGATCCGCTCCCGTGGCCTTTTCCAGGTACATGGCGCCCTTGCTCTTGTCTTTTAGGATCCTGTCGTCGGTGATGGCATATTTTTTCCTGGCCCGCTTTCCGATCTTCCGCTTGATTTCGTTGGCGGTCAGGTTCATGGCTCTGGCCAGCACAGCGGGGGCCTTTAATTGGATCGGCAGATCGTTCAGCTGTCGGACGATCTTCTGGATCTCTCCGTCAACGTCGATTTGCAGGATCGTCCCGTTTTCGCTCACGATCTCACCGCCTCCAATTCAATGGCCAGCACTCCGGCCTCCTCGGTGCTGTCTTTGACCTTGTATTGCCGCCCGTCCAGGGCCAGCATGGTGCCAATGGCCGGGCGGGGTCCAAACTCCGCCCGCGCCACATAGATCAGGCGCCTTGCCTTATAGGTCCCATTCAGCGGCGCCCCCAGCAGTTTGGATTTATCCCGCTCCAAAAGTTCGTTGTCGTCCACCACCACCGTCATTTCCTTGCCGTTGACAGTGTGGGCGTCCGCAAACTCTTGGGCGTTCAGGAACGTGCCGAAAATATCCGCCGCGATCTGGTCCTTAAAGCTGGGGGCGCCCATCACTGGGCACCCCCGTCAGGGGCCGGCGCCTCAACGGTCACCGCCGCCAGCCGCTCAATGATCAGCGCCTTGGTGGCACCCCTGGGGATCTCCACGCCCATGTCCTTGGCCAGCTTTTCCAGGTTGGCCTTGGTCATGGTTTCCAGGCTCTCGCGGGTCAGGTGGCCGTCTACAACGTCCAGGGTGCCCTCTGCGGCTCCCTGGCCCTCCTGGCCCTCCTGGGCGTCCTCTGCGGCTCCCTGGCCCTCCTGGCCCTCCTGGGTGCCCTCTGCGGCTCCCTGGATCTCCTGGCCCTCCTGGGCGGGTTTCTGGTCCTCTCCGGTCCATTCCGCGCTTTCGGCCTGCAGCCACGCCTCCACCATTTTGCTGTCACCAGCGGGGAGGGCGTCGCCAGGCTCATACATACGGCCCTGGTACAGGACCGCCCGCTTTGCGGTCAATGCTTTCATGTGTAGTTCCTCCATTCAGATATTTTTCAGGGCAGAAACTTTTTCATGGCGTCCTCCGATCAGCCCAGCAGTTTGACCAGCACGGTGGCGTCGTTGGCGTCCGCCGCTGCGGCGGCATAGCCCGCCGGGACGTTGCTGGCGCTGGTGGTGGTGATCACGCCAGCGCCGGCGTCGTAGTAGACGGCGGCGCCCATGGTGATGGCCGTGGACGCGGCCTTGGGCATTTCAAAGACGCCCACCACATGGAGGTGGCCCAGTTCGCCGGCCTTAATATCGCCGCCGGCCACACCGATCCGGGTGCCCAGGCTTACAACTTCGCCGTTTTCAACGGCCTTTTCAGGGGTGTAGTCCAGGGTTTCACCCCGCTGCCAATAGGTAGCTTTCATTTTTCTTTACCTCCCTTATTCGATGGTCACGCCGGGGTTTTTCGCAATACCACGGAAGTCCACGGCGGTAATGCCCCAATCCAGCCAAATGTCCCAAACATAGCCCAGCTGGCCGGGGACCTCGCTGCGGCGAATGGTGGGGGTTTCCTGGCCATTCAGGTAATCAACCTGGATGGACTTGGCGTAGCTGGGATCGCCCACCATGAACCAGGGCACGGCGTTCCCCTCGCCCGCCAGGACGTTCAGGGTGCCCTCCTCAATGACCTGCAGCTGATTGCGGTAGTTATACAGCGGGTTCACGGCCTTGTCGCCAATGCCGTCCACGCTGATCTGCTGGGTTTCCAGCAGCTGGGACAGCAGGAAACCGTAACCCACGGGCACGATGATGTAACGGGGCTGGATGGTGATAGCCTCGCCAAACGGGTCAGTCTGGCGCAGCAGTTTCAGCATGATGGCCTGCAGGGTGTCAACGGAGGGCTTGGCGCCGGTGGTGATCAGGTTGTTGTGCGCGGTGTTGAACAGGGTCACGCCGTCGAAAATGGCGGGGTTCTTCGTCAGGATGGAGTACACCTGCTTGTTGATCGTGCGCTTGGCGCTGGCCGCATACAGGCCGGGGACCTCGGTAATGAAACCAATGTCGTCATTGATAAACGCCTGGCGGCTCATGGAGAACTGGCGGCCATAGGTATCAACCTTGCGCTGGGGCAGCAGTTCCGTCTTGGGGGTGTCGTGCTTCAGTTCTCCGTTTTCGCCCACCAGCAGGAACTCGCCAGCGCCGCCCGCCAGGTAGGAATGATCCTTGGTAGGCTTAAAGTCGGTCACGCTGCCCTTGCTGGTCCACAGCTGGAACGTGGTGGGCACGGTCCGGTATCTGTTCTCAATGGTCTTGCGGATCGTGTTGTCCAGGATCGCAGGAAATGCGGAAGTGGGGTTGAAGAACTGGCGGCAGGCCATGGTCCACAGGTCGTCCTTGCCCATCCGCAGCAGTTCGGTGGTGCTGCCCTGGCCGTCGCGGGCCATGCACTCAATGGCCAGATCCCGCAGGCTCATGCCCCGGAACTGCTCCACGCCCTGGGCGGGGTTCTCCACGTTCACGCCGGTACGCATAAGCAGGGCGTCAGTGGCAGCGGCCCGGAAGTTGTCGCCGGGATCGTCATTCATGCGGCTGGACAGAGGGCGCCCATGCTTCATCAAGTGTTCCAGGGCAGCGGTCCGCACGGTGTCCATGGTGGCGCCGCTGCGGATATACCGATCCGGTTCCATGCCGGTCTGGCGGCACAGGGCCACAATGTCGCTGATCCGCTGACGCTCTGCGGTCACGGCCTGGCCGGCGTCAGGGGCAGCGGGGGCGGCAGGGGCAGCGGTAGGGGCGCCGGCACCACGCTGGCCGCCAGCAGGGGCAGGATCTCCGCCCTGGGCGGGATCTTCTGCGCCGCGCTGGCCACCGGCAGGGGCACCGCCGGCAGGCTCACCGCCCTGGTCTGCGTCGATCTGGCGCTGCAGGCCGTTAAACTCGGTCTGTTCCTCCGCCGTCAGGTCACGGCCAGCGGCGCGGGCGCCGTTGACGATCTCCTGCTGGCGGGCGATCATTTCCTGAATGGTCATTTTTTCTTACCTCCAATGTCTGTTTTTGTTGATCTGGATCTGTCGCTCATAAAGGGAAAGGGTGGAACCGCCGGCGTTCTGTTCGCCGTCAGCCCTCCCAACGCCCACGGTGGCGTCTGCCGGTACGGACACAATGGAAACCTCCATGGGTGTCCATTTCCGGGCGATCTGACACGGGCCGGTGAAACGTCCGTCTGCGGAGGTCTTGCCCGGTGCCACTTCCTCCCAGCTGTCCACCGCATAGCGGACAGACGTGGTTTTCAGGGTTCCGGCCTTGACCTTTCCGAAAATCTTTTCGGCGTCGTCGTCGGTGTCGAACTCAATTTCTGCCATGCCCCGGCGGTTCTCCACCCAGGCCCGCAGAACTCGGCCCAGCACCTTGTCCGTGTTGTGGTTGAACAGGACCACGCCCACCTCATTCAGGCGGGAAAGGTCCATGGCTCCGTCCGAATGGTCCAGGATCTCCATACCGAACCAACGCTGGTATGGTTCCTCGCTGGAAAAGCTGATCGTCCGCCGCCGGCTGTTCTGATCCTCCGCTGCGCGGAAAACGATCTGCCCCTGGCTCCGGGTGCCCTGGTTTTTATCCCTGGCCCGGTTCGGATCCGGTGTTTTGCTGGGCTGCTGTCGTACCATTTCCAAATATCACACCTCCCATCTCAACGCCCTTTTCACGGGCATATTTCAGGACCTCCGCCGTTTCGTCCACGGCGTCTTTCCAGTCCTTGCCCTGCTCCGCACAAATATCCTGGTAGGTTTTTTGACCGGATTGCAGGGCGGTTTTGTTGGCGGTGCTTTCCTTGGAGGGGTCGATCCACTTCTTGGGGGCCTTTACCCATGTATGATCCAGGTAGTCCGCCTTTTTATCCCAAAAGCCGGGCATATTGAACAGCCCGGAGAGATAACCGGAGATCACAAAGTTTTCGTAAACCTCGCTCATAAAGTCCGTGAGCATTTCCACGTCCTCGGCGTAGGTGCTTTCGTCCTCGATGGCGTTTTGACGGGCGGAGGAGTAGGTGGCGCCCGCCATGTCGCGGCTGACAGCCTCATAACTCAACCCCTGGCCGGCGCCAATCAATGCCTGCTGCGTTTTGACCATGGCCGTGGCGTCAGAGGCGGCCCCCTTGGGATCCACCACCTGGATTTCGTCGCCGGCGCCCAGGCTTTGGATCATGCCCGGCGTCAGCTTCTTGCCCTCATAGTCCACGGTGCCGTTTTCCGTTCTGACGCCGCCGCGCCCGAACCCGCCCGCCGGGACTGCCTTTTTGATGAATACGGCCAGGCAGGCCGCGATCCGCTCCTTGACGGACACAGCGGTTATAAACTCGTTTGTGTCCCTGATCCGCGTGATCGTGTGGGTCATGTCGGAGATTTCACGCAACTGGCTGGGCCGCCGCTTGGATTTGTAAAAATAAACGTCCTTGGCCTCGATATACACCGGCTGCGTCAGCTGCCAGCCCTCAATGTCATATTGCCGGAACCAGTAGCCCACCGGGCGCCTGTACTGGTTGTACTCGATACCTCCCACAACGCGGTTTCCCCGCTGGTGTGGTGTGGTCTGGCTGGTGTCCAGTTCGTCCACTTCCATGATCTGCAGTTTGAACGGGACCACGCCGCCCTCGGTGTAGCGGTAGACGAACAGCAGGCCGCCGTCCACCTTTTTGCGGTCCACGGCCATGCGTAGGATCTGGTTAAAAGATTGTTCCCCGGTCACGTCGCAGTTGCGGGCCTTGCACCAGCGTTTCCACGCTTTTTCGATCTCTTTGTTCAGGGTTTCGTCCCCGGTCTTTGCCCGCAGGGTGTAACCCTTGCCCACCACGTTGCGCTCAAAGGCGTGGAGGACCGCCTGGGCAATATCGCTATTGCGCTCCAGGTCGCGGGCGCGGGCGCGGATCACGTCACGGGTCATTCTGTCCGTGTTCTCCGCGCTGTCGTTGTGGACCCTCCAGCCGGAGTTCAGGCGCCCATAACTGGCGGCGTCGTAGCCTCTGGCCGCCTCCAATGCTTGGCGCCACATTTCGCGCTCATAGGCTTTTTGGGGAGATACCACGCCTATGATCTTGTCAATGGCTCCCATGCCGATCACCTCCCGTCAAAGAACGCCACATAGGTGCGATCCAGCAGGGGGGAGGCTTGGCCTGCGGTGATCTGCGCCTCCAGTTCTGCCCGCATGGCCTGGAGCGTGGAAAGGTCCGCACGGGTCAGGCTCCGGCTGCCGATCTTGTAGGACTGGCCGCCGGAAAGCACCGCCGTGATCGCGGTGTTGATCTGTTCCAGCATTTCCGCCGGGTTGTTGGTGTTGCTCATGTTCATGGCCTCCGTTAAATCCAGTTATCGTTATCTTTGATCCAGTTTTCCTCCTGGGGGCGGGTGTCCGGTTTCGGCTCCGCCCGCTTTTTGACCTCCTGGGCGTTCTCCTCCACTCGGTTTTGCAGGTAGAGGTTGCGGACGCCCAGCACGTCGGCAGCCGCCGCCGCGTACACTTCGCAGTCCAGGTAATGGTTGTCCGCGTGGGAGGTTTTCAGGACCCACCGCTGGACCTCCTTGCCCCCGCTCCGCTCGGTGATCTTGTGTTCTGCGGTGACCTGTTCGGCGTAATCAAGATCGCAGCCTTGATATACCATCCAGGCGCCGGTCCCGTTTTCTTTCCTCATGCGGGCGGCGATCTGGTCCTTGTACTTGCCGCCGTCCACCAGCACCAGGGTCATGCCATTGGCCCGGCTCCCGGCCTTGTTCACGGTGGAAAGGCGGTAATGGGACAGCATGGTGGTGGTGCCTTTGCAGGGCAGCGCCCAGTCGGAGTTCAGGGCGCAGAACTCGTAAACGTCCTCCGTTTGGTCGCCGCTGTCCATCAGGGCCAGGTTGACCATGACCTTTTCGCCGTTCGGCATGGTCAACTCGGTATTCATAATCCGTTCAACCTCACCCATGGAAAGGGCCTGCCCGTGGGAAATATTTTGGCTGGTCATGTAATCGCCCCAGGCCCGGATTGTCCAGTACAGGCAATTCTCCTGTACGTCGATCCCGCCGGTCACCAGCTTGGTCCATGGCGGCAGCGTCCATTCCGGCGTTTCCGTCTGGCGCTCCATCACCATTTCGGCGTTGGTTTTCAGCTTGGTGTCCTCCCAGGGTTCGGCCAGCCAGCTATTGGCGAAATTGTGCAGCAGTTCCGGGTCGTCTTTGGATCGCATGAACTCCCGCGCAATATCGGAAAAGCGGGTAAAGGGGGAATATAGGGTGTTCATCCAAAAGGCCACGCTTTTGGGGTGTTGGGTCTTTTGCCGCACAGGTTTCCAGCGCCCGGCGGCCAGCATTTTGCCCTTGTCCTGGTCGGTAATCACGCACCCACATTCCTGGCAGACGTAGGTGGCCATTTCCGCCCGGTCCGCGTTCTCCGGTACGTCCTCTTTGGATGGCCACTTGATTTGTGCGAATTTCAATTCGATAAATGCCCCACAATGGGGGCAGGGGACAAAATAATGCTTTTCAACGTCCGCCGCCTCTTTGGCTTTCCAAATATGGCCCGTTTTCAGGGTCGGCGTGGAGGCCATGAAGATCTTGCGGTTGAAAAACGTCTTTGTGCGTTCCTTGGCCAGGGAAACGGGGTCCGCCTCTTTCTTGGAGGCTCCGGGGAATTTGTCCACTTCGTCCATGAAAAGATAGCGTATATTTGTGCTGGCCAGGTCTGCCGGGCTGTTGGCGCCCGTCAGGTACACCACCATGTCCGTGAACTTTAAGGCCAGTTTTTTGCTGTCGTTGATCCGGTATTTTGCGGCCAGGGTCTTGCAGCTTTTGATCATCGGGTCCAGTTTGCTTTCCACCGTGCGCTCCGCCAGATCGTCGGAGGGGTAGACACACATGGCCGGCGCCGGGTCCTGGGCTATCGCGCTTGCCAGCATATTCTCCATGGCAGAGGTTCCGCCCACCTGGGTGGGCTTCACAAAAATAATTTCCTCCACCATTTCGTCGGAAAAGGCGTCCATGATTTCCACCAGGTACGGGGTCACGCTGTTACGCCACGGGCCTGGTATGGAATTGCTGTCTGGCAGGACGCGGTTGGCCTCTGCCCATTTTGACACGGTGACCCGCTCGACGGGGCGTAATACCTGCACGGCCTTGTGGATCCACGGCGGCACTGTATAAGGCTTTTGGCGGTATTTTTTCATGGTTCCCCGTCCTCCGCTTGCTCTGCCACGGCTCCGTCCGAAAATGCGGCCAGCAGGGCCTCCAATTCCTTACGCATGGTTTTTTCCATGGCCCGGACCGTCACCGCGTCGGCATAGCTGGACATGGTGCCGGCCATGCGGGGCGGGATATTCAGGGCAAACTTTTTGAACGTGGCCAGGAACTCCGCCAGTTCCTCGGTGGCCTGGTCTGCCGAAATATATTTGCCCTCTGCAATCGCCGTTTTCAGGCGGTGGAGTTGGCCCTGGCTTTCTTTCAGGTCAACCTCCGCCTGCAGTTTTTTCAGGTTCAGTTCCGCCGCCCGGCTGTTTTCCCCGGTTTCCTGGGCCTTTTGCTCAACATGGGCGATATACCGCTGGACTGTTTCACAGGTCCGATACTTCCGGGCGCCGCCGCCGGGCGGCACCTCGGTTTCCAGGACGCCCTCCTGGGTCAGCTGCTGGATCCGCCGGACGGTTTTTCCCAGCAGTTTGGAGATCGCCGTGGTGCTGGACCACTCCGGGACCGCCCCTGACATGACCACCGGCTTTTCAGCCTTTCCCGTGGTCGTCTTTTTGGCCTTTCCCGCCACCAGCAGCACCTCCTTTTCCGCCGCCGGCAGGTCGCCGCCGGTGCCCAGGCCGTGCCCTACATAACCCCCCGCGAATGATCGCAGGACTTCGGGCACAGCAGGCACCGCAGGCCGCCCGCCGGTTTCGCTTTTCTGGTTTTGGGCGGTTTCGCGTTTTGACCCTCTCTTTCTCCCAGGCTTATACCCCCTAAAGGGGGGTATAAATCCGGGGGGTGTTTTGAAAATCCGTAACGTAACAGCCCGGAAATTTTCCTCCCTCATGGACAAAAATTCCGGGCTTTCCTTGCCCCGCACCGCTCAAAGTCCCAGGGAGGACCCAAACAGGGGGGTGGGAGGCCCTGGGCAGCCCCTCGGCAAAGGCCGCCCAGGGCACAGGGTTGGGGCCGGGCCGCCGCACATAGCAAGCGCGGCGGCGCAGGGTGAAAGGAGGAAAGCCCCTGCGGTACGCTCCCCGGCCCATGGTATGGAAAAAGAAAGGGCCGCCAGTTCTTCACGCCCTGGCGGCCTCTCGTTTTCTCTTTTTCCACGGTACAATCTTAGCACAGGCAAATGTCCGATAGTGTCCGAACTTTTCAAAAGCGGGAAAATTATTCACGGGCAGGATTGTCCCGCATATATTTGCCCACTAATTTCCGCGCCCGCTTATTGGCCATGATGATCTCCAGGCCGGCGTTGTAATAGTCGTTCACCCTGGACCTGCTCATGTGGACCTCTTTGCAGATCCGCTCCCACTTCTTGCAGTCTATGTGCCGCATTTCCACAACGGTGCGTTCCGTGGACCCCATTGGCAGCAGGTCGATCATGTCCATAACATTCAGCACGGCCTTTCCCATGGCCTCCCGCTGGTCGTCTATGCGCTGTTCAACCTCCGCCAGGCGAAAGACAACGGACACGGAACCCTCGGTATTCGCCGGAGGTTTTGAAGTCGGCATAGTTCTGTATGTCGATCCCATGGGTGGGGTCTTTAATTCGCGCACCAAATCGTCGTGGCGACGTTCCAGCAGCCGTTTGGCCTCGCGGGCCGCATGGTATTGCTGCAGATATTCTTTCACGGCCTCGCGGGTGATCCCGCCCGTTGTCTGTTCGCTCATTCTTACACCTCGGTTATGTCCAGTCCGAACCGCTCTTTTAGCAGTTTCTTTTTGATTGCGTATTTTTGGGTTTTGGTCGCCCGGCTTTTCACGTCCTCCACCACATAGCGCCAACTTTCGCACGGCCAGCCTTTGGAGGCCGCCATGGCCTCCTCCGCCGCGTCCCGCTCTTTGTATGTAAAATCCGCCTTGTACCGGATGGCCCGCACCCTGCGGCCCTCGGTGTCCGTGTATGCCTCTTGCAGGGTGAACTCCACCTGCAGGCGCAGGTCGCGGATCTGCCCGGCCTGGAGGCGGGCGGCTAAAACGTCATACCGGCGGGCCTCTTTTTGACTGTCAAAGTGGAGAACAGCGCCGGAGGCCGTGACCCGCTCGGTGGGGGTGTTGTGGTATTTATTTGCCTTTGCCTTTTCCTGCGGCACGGCGGCGGAGGGCATAAGCCCCCGCCGCGCTTGCTGTTCCATGTACTTTTCCAGGGCTTGCCTTTGGTATTTCGGCGGCAGGTCGTTGACGTTTATGGCCATTTCTCATTCCTCCGCCGCGTCCGGGATCTCTATGTACTGCCATGACATGGGTGGACGGTCCAGTCCGAACTCCGCCAACGGGCTGGGTGTGTCGAACTTTTCCGCCGATTTTATGACCCAGCCGCAGAGTTTTTTCCCGGGGCCTCCGGCGTATTTCTCCAGATCTTCAAGCGGGACGCAGGACAGCCTTTCCAGGAATTGCAGATAGTTGGTTTTCACCCACCCCTCACATGAGAACTGGCCCTGCACCGCTCCGGTGCCGCTGACATAGACCAGGACCAGCAGCGGCCACGGCTCCGGCTCTCCCGCTCCGCCTTTGGGGGCGCTTTTTCTGATCTCCAGCAACTTTTCCCCGGCCAGGATTTTCTCCCACCATTGGGGTTTCATACTCATAAGCACAGCCCGCATATTATCCTCCATTCTGCCCGGTAACCGGAATGATCCGGCACTTGTCAACGGCAAACTCCGCCACATGGTTCAATGCCAGGCAGGCCAGTACAATGTCCGCCATAAGCGCGTCCGCGTCCTCCTGCCCTCTCCCGTCGCCATTTATGGCCAGGAGATTGCCAGCCAGCACATTCCCCAGGTCCTCCAGGTTTTTGGCTGCCTCGATCCACCGCTCTTTCGGTACGGTGTAGCCAATCTCCACTTTTTCGGTGTTGTCCATGGCTCACTCCTGCCTCTCAAAGCGGCCCATATAGTGGGCTTTCCAAATATGGCCCGGTTCCTCCTGGCTGTTCCAGGGGAAAGCAGAGGCCGGGAGATCCGGGAAGTATGCCCGCAGGTTGTCCTTGTAGAACACGGGGACCTCGTTTACCTCGCAAAACTCCGTAATCTGGTCCACCCACTCCCGGCGGGGGATCACCTTGTCCGCCCGGTTCCCGGTTTCGGCGCCCAGGATCACCCACTGGGGCAGGCCCTCCGCTTTGCTCATGTCCACCGGTCCCAGCAGGGGTTCCATGCTCCAAAACGTGTTGATATTGGCCCACGGCATTGGGTACATGGCCATGGCCTCCTCATTTGCCACCGTGCTGCCATACCAGAAATTGTTTTCGTGGGGGAGGAGGGCCACCTGGTCCAGTTCCAGGTATCGGGCCGGGTTTTTGGTCAGAAACAGGTAACGGTGCTGCGGTGCCTGCTGGCAGGCGTCCAGCACGTCCCTGATCCAGCCCGTGGGAACCCAGCGCCCGAACAGGTCCGCCATGCTGCACACGAATACGGTCTGCGGCTCTCCCTGGCGCTCCGGCTGGTTCAGGCGGTAGCGGTGCAGGGTCGGTTCAAACCCATAGGGGTACGGCGTGGCCTTGATCTTGTTCTCCAGAACGTGGAGGCCGCCGGGGAGGGCAGCGGGGTCCTCCAGGTTAGCGTCAAACCGGCGGGCGGTCCTCCTGGCGTAGCAATAGGGGCAGCCGTGGCGGCACCCGGTTACGGGGTTCCAGGACATGGTGGCCCAGTCAATTTTCGTTTTATTCATTTTCGGGATCTCCTTTCCACTCGTTCACAATGCAGTCCCGGCAATTAAAATCCGGGCAATAGTCGCAGATGTTGAAACCGTCTTTTGTGGCCTGCCGGATCATGGCCTCCAGGTTCGGGACGTTGATCTGGCGGCTGGGGTGGATCATTTCCAACGCTCTGGCCAGGTATTCGGCGGCCTGCCAATCCCCGAAAACCTCCGCCGGGCCGTCCTGCTCCATTGTTTCGGGGTTCAGCGGCCAAATGGCCACACTTCCGCCCTTGCTATCCGGTTTCCATACCGCAGGCGTTACGCTCACAACGTCGCCGTTTGGCGCCGTCCTCATGCTGCCCAGGTGGGTGGTGCCCACTCCAATGACGATCATGCCCATGTTTATCTCCTCCGTTCGTAGTAGAAAATCATTTGCTGGACCAGGCCGCAGAAACCGGCATAGCGTTCCATGGGGAAACCGTCCGGGAACTCCCGATCCAGCACCCGGCGGATCCATGTGTCCACCGGGAACGCCTCCAGGTGCCCCATTCCGTAAAGCAAAATACAGTTGGCCACCTTTTCGCCAATACCGGGGATCGCTTTCAGGATCGCCTTGGTTCTGGTGTAGTCCATGGCCGACACCACGGGCACGTCCAGCCCGCCGCCGGTGATGGCTCTGGCCATAGCCGCCATATATTTGTCCCGATACCCCAGGCCCAGGCCCGCAAGTTCCGCCGCGTCGGTCAGGGCCTCCGGCTGCGGGAATGTGTAATACTCCTCGCCGTCCACGGTGGTGATCTTCTTTCCGAACCGGCGGCACAGCGCGGACACGCTGGCCCGGATCCTGGGAATGTTGTTGTTTTGGCTGATCATAAAACTGGCCATGGTTTCCCATGCGGGTTGATGTAGGACCACCATGCCGTTGGCCTCCGTCGCCGCTCTGGACAGGTAGGCGTCCGGGCCGTCCCGCTCCACCCAGGTGTTGATTGTCTGCCAATACTCCGGGTATGGGTCACCCAGGCCGAAATAATACCGCCAAAACGCTGCACGGTTTTCCCGGCACCTGACTGCCAGCTTGTCCGGCGCCGTCATGTAGGCCACGCACACCTGATCCCCCGCCGGGATCAGGTAGTTGCACGGGCCGCGCCGCTCCCAGCGGAAAACCTGGCCGCTTTCCGCGATCTGATCCAGGTCGAAATGGGACACGGGCCACTCAAACGTGGTCGTTTTTCCATTCATGGCCTTTCCTCCTCCGTTGTCCGTTCAAATCTGATTTTCATTTGTGCCGGGTGCAGGTCCACCTCCGGGCGGCGTTTCCCCGTCCACCGCAGGCCGCCAGCTTGCCCCACGCATTTCCACCCGGAGGCTCGCAGGCTTGCGCCGTTTTCGCTCTCCAGTATGTAGGTCACCAGGCGTTTATACCCCATGGCCCTGGCTGCCCGCCACGCTGCTGCATATAGCATTGAACAGGCGTTGCGGGTCCCATCGGTGCAAAGGCGGTTTACTTCCAACGTCCACCCGTCGTCAAGGTGTCTGGAAACCGGGCGCCCAACAATGGCCACTCCCACAATTTCCTCGCCGTTTGAACAGCCTATGGAGAACTTATGCCCCACCACAGGGCCATGGTGGCGGTGGTGCTGTTCAACGTATGCGTTGGCCTCTTTCAGGGTCATGGGTACAACTTCCAGCATTAGACCGCCACCGCCTTTTCAAATTCCGCCATTGTTGTGATCGTCTGGCCGCACCACTCCGGGAAGTTTGCCCGGACCAGGGCCGTGGCAAAGGGCGGCGGGACCGCGTTGCCGCAGCGGGCCACCTGTTTGCTTTTCCCGTAGACGTTGCCCATATAGTCCCGCTCGATCTTGTAATCGTCCGGGAAACCGTTGGCCCGGTACAACTCGCGGGGCGTCAGCATACGCAGGCCAATGTCGGCCATGAAATACCAGGCACCGCCGATCAGGAACAGGATCACGTCGTCCTCTGCCAACTGATAGCCGCAAAACTCGTTCAGGGCCTCCCGGATCTTCGGCCAGTTCTGGAGCGGCGCCCCCGGTTCCGCCTTGGCGATCCTGGTCGTGACCACACCATGGTGGCCTCCGCCGGCGGTAATCGTCTGCACCGGCTCCGTTACCTGGCCGCCCAGGTTGGTGCCTTTCAGCTTGACCATGTGGGTCACGGTGACCCCCTCGCGGTCCCTTGTCGTGACCGTGTGGAGCGGATCAGCCACATTTTGCACATGGTCGCCGCTGTAATACTTGATCATTGACGCCGCCGCCAGTCCGTAGCGGTTGGAGGCGTCAATGGTCATAATTGGGTCGGTGACTGCCTGGCCTCGCACCATTTCGGACTGCTCCGTGTGATACTGGATCATGGCAGGGCACACCACGCACTCCTCCGCCTTTGACACCTGGGTGTGGGTCGGTTCCTCCACGCTCCGGCAGCGGTCACCGCCTCCAGTCTGGCCAATGGCGGCCAGGGTGGGGGCAATCAGCATTTGATGGCCGCCCGCTCCGCTGCTGGTGATCGTGTTTACTGGCTCGGTGATCGCCGTCCCGGCGGCGTTTTCGTTGTTGTGCATGGTCAGTGGCGCCATGACCGGGGAGGCCACGCCATAACCGTGCTTTGCGGTGATAGTCTGGAGTGGTTCGCCCAGTTCTTGCCCCCGGAACTCTCCGGCATGGTTCACGATCACCAGGAACGGGTCCGCCGATTTGATCACGAACTTGTCCACGCCACGGGCCACGCGGCGCATGGTGTTCTTGGCCAGCGGGCGAACAGCGGCCACGCCAAACCGTTCCCGGATTTCCTCCTTGCTGGCAAAAATGGAGGGTGCGGGCAGGCTCCAGTCGATGATCTCCGCCGCGCTCCTCCACGGCTTTTTCAGGCCCGCCTTTACCTCCGGGCTGTCCGCCGGCGCGTGTGTGGGTTCTGGCCACACAATGGGCCGCCCGTCGCACCTGGCGATCAGGAAAAACCGCTTTCGTGTGGTGGGCGCTCCGTAGTCCGCCGCCACCAGTTCCCGCCATTCCACGGTGTAGCCCAGGGCCTCCAACTGGCCCAGCCACTTGTGGAACGTCTGGCCGGATAGCTTTTTGACGGGCTTGCCTTTGCGGACCGGCCCCCAGGTCTGGAACTCCTCCACGTTCTCCAGGATGATCACGCGGGGGCGGACCGTTCCGGCCCAGCGCAGGACGATCCAGGCCAGGCCCCGGATCTTCTTTTCCACAGGCTTGCCGCCTTTTGCCTTGCTGAAATGCTTACAGTCAGGGGAGGCCCATAACAGGCCCACAGGGCTGCCGTGGGTGACCTCCAGCGGGTCCACGTCCCACACGCTTGCCTGGTAATGTGTCGTGTGTGGGTGGTTCGTTTTGTGCATGAGTATAGCGTCAGGGTCGTGGTTGATCGCAATATCCACCACCCGGCCCGTGGCCAGTTCAATCCCCGTACTGGCTCCGCCGCCGCCGGCGAAACTGTCCACGATCTTTTCCTCCCATAGGCTGATCTGCGCTTTACTCACCGCCTGCCGCCTCCCGTCAATTCCAGGTACAGGGCGCAGTCTTTCCCGATCCGCTGGCAGTAACCCCACTCTACCATGGCGCCCTTGCTCTCCTGGTAGTCGGGGAGAAACACGGCCAGGTCCGCCGTGTCCAACATGGCCAGGCAGATCCGCATATAGTCCGCCTGTTCCAGGCCGTCCGGCAGGGTGGCCGGGTTCAGGACCACATGGCCCGCCGCCTCCAGTGTCTTGGCGGCCTCCCGAAACTTGGCCCGGTATCGTTTATCGCCGGCAATCTTCCCGGCTATGTAAATCTTCATTGTGCTGCCTCCTATTCGTTGAAAACCTCGAAATACTCTTGGTATGGGTAGCCGCTGATTTCATGCCACCCGCTGCGGCAGGTGGATCCGTCGTCGAACTTATACAGGACTGCGCCCTTTCGGGCTTTTGGCTCTTTCCTCCAGCTGGAGGCGGACACGACGGTGTATGTGATTTCCGGCTTGTCCATGTTTTGCGTTTTGCTGTACCGCTTGCCCCTCTTGCCGATCTCCCGGTATCGCTCCATGGTGGATCGGCTTTCTTTCATCAGGTAGGCGGCCAGCTTGTAGTGATTGCCGCGCCTGTCCATGGGCTTGAAGCTGATACCACCGCCGCCCCTGGGGACGTTCTCCCATGCCTCGGTGATGATCTCCGGGTCCATGCGGGAAATGATAACGTGCAGGTGTGGGTTGGTCATGCGTTTGGTTTCTATGACCACCACGGCCTTGTATGTGACCCCCCGCTTTTTGCAAATCGTCCGCAGGTTCCGTAGAAAGGCCGCCTTGTCTGCCAGGATCTCCTCAAACGTGCTATCTTTGACGTAGTAATGGAGAACAGCGTGGAGATCCCTATGGCCAAAATTGGCGTTTATGTCCCAGCGCAGGCGTTCCTCCGCCGCCCGCTCATTGATCCGCGCTTGGCGTTCAGAGGTGTGGCCGCTATTGGGGGATCTGGTGGCGCCTTTGGTATGTACCCGGTAGGACTGCATTTTCTTGTGTTCGACACACGGACCAGCCTTTACCACCCTATGAACGTAGGCCATGGGTGCCTCCTTTTCCTATGCTGGTCACTTTACTAATCGCTCTTACCGACGCTATACGGGGCCGTGGCCCCGTCCTTTTTTCGGTTGCGTTCCGCCCGGGATAGTGTTATAATATGTATATCCCAGGCGGGTTTCCCGTCGCTTATATCGCCACCTGCGCCGTGTTGTCAGCACCAGGCGCAGGTGGTTTTCTTTTATTTTTCGAAAAACTCCCCGGCCATGTCCCACAGGTCTGCCAGGTGTTCGTGATCGGTGATCTTGAATTTCCCCGCCTTTTTGGGGTCAGGCTCCAGGGCGTATTCCAGTTTCTTGTATATGACCTCTGGCAGGCGGCGCATTTTCACCAGCTGGGCAGAATACACAGCGCGGTCCTTTTTCCATTCCAGGAACTCCACAAACTCCTCCGCCGCCATGGTCACGGTCACGGTCATGTCTGCCATGTGTGCCTCCTCTCTGGTTCCGCCGCTATTCTGTCGGCGGCCATTTTTGCATAATCAGGGTTGATCTCGCAGCCCACAAAATTGCGGCCCAGGCGCTTGGCCACCACTCCAGTGGTCCCGCTCCCCGTGAACGGATCCAGGACGGTGCCGCCCTCCGGGCAACCTGCCAATATGCAGGGTTCGATCAGCTTTTCAGGGAACACGGCGAAATGAGCGCCCCGAAAGCCCGTTGTGCTTACGGTCCACACGTCCCGTTTGTTTCGGGTCCCGGTGTCATTCTTTACGTTTCCGTGGCTCTCTCTGGCTACCTCCGCGCTGTTATTGAATGATCGCCCGCCGGTATAGGCTCCGCCGCCTCTGAACGATCTGGCGTTGCCTTTTGTGCCCGCCGGTTCCCGTATGGCCTGCGGGTCGAAATAATAGCGTTCCGATTTTGACAGTAGGAATATATATTCGTGGGATTTTGTGCAACGGTCCCGGACGCTCTCCGGCATACAGTTGGATTTGTTCCATATAATATCCTGCCGTAAATACCACCCGTCCGCCCGGAGGGCAAAGGCCAGCGCCCAGGGAACGCCGATCAGGTCCTTGTACTTATATCCCGCCGGCGTTCTCTTTTCCGTGTGGCCGCAGGAATTACGGGTGTTTGTCGGTGGCTGCTTGCCGGATCGGGTGGCGTAGCTGTCCCCGATGTTCACCCACAAGGTCCCATCCGGGCGCAGCACCCGCCACACCTCCCGGAACACTTCCAGCAGTTTCCCCACAAATGCCTCCGGCGTGTCCTCATTGCCGATTTGCCCCGCCACGCCGTAGTCGCGCAGATTGAAGTATGGCGGGGAGGTCACGCAGGTGTGGACGCTTTCAGGCTCCAGCGTCCGCAGGCCCTCCAGGGCGTCAGCCAGCAGAACGATCTCCACCGTCCACCACCTCCTGTTTGATCCACCAGGTTGGGTTATTCCGCTCTGCCTGGTGCGGGCACCCCTCTGCGTCACAGTCCTCCACCTGGCAGGTGTCACAGAACGCCCGGTGGAAAGCGTCGTCCCATGGGCCTTGTAGGACGGGGAGGGAGGCCAGGAAAGCCCCCAGGGCCTCCGGGGAGGCCGTGATCCTTTCAAAGTTATTCACGCCCCGGCCTCCTCTTTGTGGAGGTCCACGCCCTCCAGGGCGTTCCACACGGCCCGCTCCCACTCCTTGGCCCAGCTTGACCGGGCTTTTCTCACGGTGTCGATCACGATGGCCTCACCGTCCGCCTCCCACAGCAGGCGGTCCTCGTCTACCACGTCGGCGCCGGTATGCTCCGCCGCGTCCCGCTCGATCATGTCCAGCAGATACAGAGGGACGCCCCAGCAGGACCCGCCGCCGGGCGGCTGGAATATCTGGTAACCCTGCATGATCACAGGCACCAGGGTGACCTCCTCGCCGCGCTGGCCGCCGCGCCAGTGGCTCATATCGTCGGCGGCAACCTCCTTTAATACCAGCTGGGGATCTTCGTCTTTCAGGATAGAGGTGGGCACGTTCTTCTCCGGGATCATGCCCATGTGTTCCACGATGGTGGCCAGCGCCTTGCGGGAGAACAGGGCGCGGTTGGCCTGTATGTACCAGTTTTCCGTGTAGATGGCCACGGCGTCCCCCAGGTTGGCCACCACATAACCGCCGTGTTTGTATGCTCTTTTGATGGCCCGGACCAGCCCGGCCTCATTGATCAACATTTGCCGTTCCTCCTTTTATATAATGTGTGGCATAGGGACAGGCACCGCGCCCGGATCCGCCGCCCACACCTTGGCGTCCCGGATCTCCATCCAGCTGCACCCCCACACCTCCGCCGCGTTCATCAATGCGGCCAGGTTGGAGCGGTGCGGCACCACGACGGTGCCCCGCGTGGGGTGGACCACCTTGGCCAGCCCCGGAGTTTGCCAGCGTTCCAGCCTTGTCCGCTCCGCCGGCGAACGTCGGGCGCGGTATTCCATGCCGGTCCTTACTGGCCGTTCCATGCGTTCACGGTACATTCCCAGTCCTCCATGGCTGCCAGTACGGCGTCGGAGTAGTCGGTGGAGGTGATACCCGCCGCCCACGCCTCCATGGCTCCGGATCGGCCCATGTTGTAGGCCATGGCCGCCTTGCCCGCGTCCTGAAACTCTGCCATGTATTGGCCCAGCTTATAGCACCCGCCGGCGATATTCCCGGACGGGGTGGTGGGGTCCAGGTCGGTGGCGGCCTGGATTTCCGCGTGGTAGGATCCGCCGGGGCCGGGGTTTAACTGCATGATCCCCACCTCGCCAGCGGCGCCCACCGCGTCCATGTCAAAGTGGCTTTCCACCTCTGCCACCGCCAGGGCCAGGGGATAGGGGCAACCGTAGGCCGCGCAGTAGGTCCTCATATAGTCCTGATATTCAAAGGGCATGGGGACCGCCAGGGAGAAATAACCCTGGGCCAGCAGGGCCTCCTCGATTTTCTCCGCCTCCATAGGGTCCTCGCCCTCCTCCGGCACCGTGGTGGCCGCCAGGAAGTCCAGCACGGCCACCGGGTCGCACACGGTCACGGTGGGGGCGGCAGAGGCAGAGGGGGCAGCGGCGGCCTGCTTGTCCCGCTCGGCAGCAGAAACGCGGCAGCCGATCAGCGCCAGGAGGACCACCGCCAGGGCCACCAGCACGGCCAGCATGGCCAGGGTGCGGGCGTTCTTGCGTCTGGTCGCCTCTGCCTCACGGCGCTGCTGGCGCTGTTCCTGGGTCTTGCGGCGGGCCTCTCGCAGGTCCCGCTCTGCCACGGCGGCGCGGTACACGGCCAGATCGTCCTCCAGTACGGAGATATGCGAACCCTGGCGCACCTGTTCGGTGGTGATTTGCTCCACCGTCCGCTCCAGTTTACCCACCCGGCGCTCCATGTTGCGGGCGTACTTCTCTGATCTCTGGCTCATTTTCTCGTTTCCTCCCTCTTTTTGTCGGTCACTTCATAAGCAGATCCGTACCGGCGGCGGCCACACTGGGCGCAGGTGATTTTCTCGCACCGGCCCGCCACCTGCTTGACGTTCTTGCCGTCAGCCACCAGGCCCAGGGAACAGGGCTTGCAAAGGTCCATTTTCATACGCCCGCCGCCTTTCTTTCGTCAATGCGGGCGGCGCACATATCAGCCTCGTGGAGGCGCCACACCCACGGGGACACGTCCATGGCGGCGTCCAACGCCCGGCTGCCGCCTTTCACCGCGTCGTCAAAGGCTCCCATGTGCCAGCGGATGGCCAGGGCCTCCTCCTCGGTCAGGGCCATGTACTTGGTGATCAAATACAGGCTTTTCTCGCCATGGCCCAGGGGGAACGGATCCCGGAATGTGTACGCCTGGTAGTCCTCCCAGGTCCCGGTGTCAGGGTTCCGCCGGCGCTTGGTTTCGGTGTGGTACACGCCTACCTTGCACACGTCATGCAGCAGGGCCAGGATCGCCACGGTTTCCTCCTCGGAGTGGTCCATGTGGTAGGTTCCCGGCTCGTTCGGGTCGCTCTTGTCCCTGATCGTCAGTTCCCGCAGACGCCGGTAAACATTCAGACTATGGACCACCAGGCCGCCAGCGTGGGCACCGTGGTGCTTGGCCCCTGCCGGGGCCGTGAAAAAGTCCGTGCTTTTCAGCCAGGCCAGCAGCTTGTCCGCGCCGGGTCGGCGGATAAGTTCGTAAATACTCAAAAAATCAGCCTTGGGATCTCTTGTTCCGTTCATGCTCATACCTCCACGCCTTGAAAACTCTCTTTGATGATCCCGCCGCGCACCTTAAAGGCGACGGTGTGAAAAAGCCCCCTGGGGTGGATATAACAGACATACCCGTGCATAGGGCGGCGTTGGCCTTTGCCTCCGTCGTCGGTGTCGTAAATGGTTTCCGGCGTCCGTACCACGTCCATGCCGATCTCCAGGTGGTCGGGCCGTTCTTTTCTTCTGCTCACGGTTTCCTCCTATTCCGCCGGGGCCTCGTTGCCCCAGGCGTCCCAGCCGTCCGCCCGCTGGCGGGCAAATAATTCAATTCGGGGAACGTCGCCCAGCAGTTCCACGATCCGCCGCCGGGCTTCGTCCGGTTTCTTGCTATGGCCCTCAAACGGGGCCTCAATGATCTGGTGTACGCTATGACTGCGGACCTGTTGCCCGGCCTTGAAGTCTTTGGACACTCCCAGCAGGCACACCTCCGCGTTGGCGCGGGTATAAGCACCCATTCCCCAAAAGTTCCGGCCATTCTTGGGGTTTTTCTTCACCCATACAAAGGCGGCGGTTTTGTACTCAAACCCCCACGCCTCCAGGACCTTGATCCCGTCCCCGATGTTCGGGAACGTGGCCCATAGAAAACAAGCGGACCCCCCCCCGCAGATTTCGCGGACGGGCAAGGCGCATATTTCGGCGGTGGTCATGGTGGGGTAGTGCTTCACGGCGGTGCCCCGTGCCTTTTGGGTGGCCCCTGCTTGCCGGTAGGCCCACGGGGGATCCGCATAAATCACGGTGTAACGCTTATCAGGAAAGGGGAGAATGTCAGTCATGGCCGCCCACCTCCGTTTCCTCGCGTCCAGGGCAGCCCGCCGCCGCTTCGCATTTCATTGGGCCGTCCTCGACGTGGTAGGGGCAGGTGGTGTTCGTGCAATCCGCCGCGCCCCAAAATTCTGCGTCATAGCAATTTCGCGGCATAACGTCGTTACGCTTTTCCACCGGCCCGCCTCCTCTCCATGGCGGTGGTGAACTCCTCCACCATGCCCCGATCCCGCAGGCCGTCAACAGAAAGGTTGTGGACCTTATAGGAAAGCTGGCTGCCGTCCACGTCCCGGATCGTGATAGAAAGCAGCGGGCGGCCCATGATGGTGGACAGGAACGCCTTGGCGTAGCCGTCGCCCGTGGCCCACTCCAGCCAATAGTCCGGGGTCCTCGGTGCCTTGGTGAAGTCCACCCGGCGAATACCCGGCAGGGGCATGAACTCCGCCACCAGATTGTAAAGGCTGGTTTTGTTCGCTTTCAGCCTCAACATTAGGCCACCTCCGTCCTGTACCATTCCAGGATCCGCTTGGCGTACTTCTTGCGGGTCCTCTTTTTCTTGGTGTGGGTGTAGCGGTTATGCAGCGGGCGGTTGCAGCACCGCGCCCACCGCAGGGCCGTTTCCATTTCGTGCTGGGCCTCTACCTCCGCCGCAACGGATCGGATCCACTTCCCGAACGCCTCCGCCGCCACTTCAAAACTGGCCATGATACCGGCCCAGGCTTTCCGCAGGGTTTCAGCAGCAGCGGCCACTTTCTCCGGGTCCACGGTAATTTCGGGCAGCGTCGTGGTGTTTCCCCACGCCACCGCCGGGGTTTTGCTATCCTCAAACATTCGGCCAGCCCTCCCCGCGCTCATATCCGATCAGGATATTGTGGGCCAGGCTCCCCAGGTTGGCCCGCAGGGCCTCCAGTTCCAGCAGTTCCATATACGAAATGCCCGCCGCCTCCAGGCGGGTGCGGAACTTCTTGGCCCGCTCGGTATCGGCCCGGATTGCCTCTTGCTCTCTGGCGGCGTCCTCCGCCGCGAACTTTTCCTGCAGGGTTTCCAGGTCGATCTCGCCGGCGGCAATCTGCTGGCAAAATTCTTTCGCGGCGTCCATGTGGAAATACTGGTGGCCCGCCGTACAGATTTCCCGCCCCTCGTTCTTGGTGTCAACCGCTGTCACGGAATAGGCAGGGGCGCAGGTTTTGATCTTGTCCCGGTCCTCATACAGCCGGAAGATCACGCCATTTTGGCGGCCCTCATACACCCGTCCGTCCCGTCTGAACTTAATTTCCTTTCTTTTGCCCATCGCGTGTTCCTCCTTAAATGTGCCCGGCGGTGATTTTACGGCCTCGGTTTTCAAGGGACTGGGCCACTTTCCATTGGGCCGCCGCCGCGTTGTACCGCAGGCGCCCGTCTTTCAGTCGGGTGCCGTCCCGGCCTCTCCGCAGTTCCGTGTAAATCACTGTTTCGCTGACGCCCATTTCCTCCGCAATTTTTTTCGGTGCGGTGTTGGCTGCCCACAGGGTTTCGATCTTCTGGCGCTGTTCCAGGGTTCTAAAAGCATAATCGGCCACGTTATCACCTCCAAACAGATAAAAAAATTAGGTCGCAGGAGGTCGAATGACCTCTGCAACCTAATGTTAATGCCTGCCCAGACACCGTTTTCTTCTTTTCCCCATTTACAACGCTTCAGATAATATGATAAACTATTGTTTCAAAGTGTTATTTGAAAGGAGCCGAACGATGAGCTACGCAGACGAGGTCTTTATCCGCAACTGCCGCGACATTCTGACGCACGGCGTCTGGGACACCGATCAGGCGGTGCGCCCCCACTGGGAGGACGACGGCGCGCCGGCGCACACGGTCAAAAAGTTCGGCATCGTCAACCGCTATGACCTGTCCAAAGAATTTCCGCTGCTGACGTTGCGGCGGACCTACTGGAAGACCGCCGTGGACGAGCTGCTGTGGATCTGGCAGCAGAAGTCGAACAACATCCACGACCTGCGCGGCCACATCTGGGATCAGTGGGCCGACGAGACCGGCTCGATCGGCAAGGCCTACGGCTACCAGCTCGGCGTCAAGCACCAGTATCCCGAGGGTGAATTCGACCAGGTGGACCGCGTGCTCTACGACCTGAAGCACAACCCTGCCTCCCGCCGCATCCTGACGAATATTTATACGTTCGAGGATCTGCACGAGATGGCGCTCTATCCATGCGCGTACTCGATGACGTTCAACGTCTCGGGCAACACGCTCAACGCCATCCTCAACCAGCGCAGCCAGGACATGCTCGCGGCGAACAACTGGAACGTCGTGCAGTACGCCGTGCTCGTGCACATGTTCGCGCAGGTGTCCGGTCTGCAGGCGGGCGAGCTGGTGCACGTCATTGCCGACGCGCACATCTACGACCGCCACGTGCCGGTCATCGAGCAGCTGATCCAGAACGAGCCGAAACCGGCGCCGCAGTTTTTCATCGACCCGGACGTGCACGATTTTTACGCCTTTACCCGCGACAGCTTCCGCGTCGAGGGATACGAATACAGCGAGTTCACGGGGAAGATCCCCATCGCGGTGTAAGGGGGACTGAGCCATGGATGCGATCGTCGCCGTCTATGCCGACTGGGGCATCGGGGCCAAGGGCACGCAGCCGCTCGTGATCCCGGCGGACCGCCGCCGCTTCCGCGAGCTGACAATGGGCGCGGCCGTGATCGTCGGCCGGCGCACGCTGGACGATTTTCCGGGCGGCAGGCCGCTGCCGGGGCGCGAAAACCTCGTGCTCACGCGGCAGAACATCGTGATCGAGGGCGCGCAGGTGGTGCACTCCCCGGCGGAGGCCGCGGCCGCCGCCGCGCAGTATGACCGCTGCTTCGTCATCGGCGGAGACAGCGTGTTTCGGCAGATGTTTCCCCACCTGACGCGCGTATACGTCACGAAAATCGACGCCGCGCCCCACTCGGACGTGTTTTTTCCGGATCTGGACGCCGACCCCGCGTGGCGCTGCGCGGCGAGCGAGCCGCGCGCGGAGCACGACGGCGTGGGCTATCAGTTTTGCGTGTACGAAAAAGCAGAAGCATAAAAAGCCTCGCAGAGTTTGCCGCCCGCAGGCGGCAAAAAAAGTGCAATCATTTTCTCGCGCGACATGTGCGTGAGAGAAAATACTTCCCAGACTGCAAGTGTGGAATTTGTGCGCCATCGGCGTACAAATTCTGCGCACAGCAGACTGTAAGCCTTTTGTCGGGAAAACCTCCGGTTTTTCCGACAAACTCAAAACCGCCGCTTTCCTCTTCGGAAAGCGGCGGTTTTTTCTGCCCTCACCCGGTGAGCACCGTGAGTGAGAGCGCGTTGATGCACATGTGGAAAAACACCGGCGGCCAGATCGAGCGCGTCTGCTCATAGCAGAACGTGAGCGCGGCCGACACCGGCACATACGCCAGCGCCGAGAGCAGCAGCTTCGGATCCTGATACACGAGCACATACTGCCAGACATGGTAGAGCGAGAAGAGCGCGATCGACGCGGCATAGGCCCAAAAGCGGCTCTTCGGCCGGATCGTGCCGAAGACCACGCCGCGAAACAGGCACTCCTCCACGAGCGGCGCCATGAGCACCGCGACGGCGATCATGCGCTTGTAGTCCGTCCGGGCGAGGCCGGTCACGGCGTCGTTGTTCGGCACGGGCAGCTCGCCGATGAGGCTCGTGCCGAGCTGCAGCACGAGCGAGAGCAGCACGTCGATGCCGTAGGCGGCAAACATCATGCCGAGGCAGCGCAGGATGCTGCCGACCATTGTGTCAAAGCTGCGGCGCAGAAACCGCCACATGGCGATGAGCGTGAACACAAGGCCGCAGAGGTAATACAGAACGTTGCACGTCACGTCCGACGGCAGCTCACCGAGCACCGCCAGGAGCAGCATACCGAGCGTCAGCGGCAGCACGACCGCATGGATGGGGAAATACACCCAGCCCGCGATGCGCGCGCCGCGCGGCATGGGGTCACTCCACGCCGTGTTGGGATGTTCCACGTCAGCCCCTCGCTTTCTGCTGCAGCTCAAAGAGCAGGCGCATAGCCTCGAGTGGCGTGATCGTGTTGAGGTCGATGCTGCGCAGCTGCTCGGCGATTTCGTCCCCGGCCGCGTCGCCGAGCGTCATCTGCGCCGCATCCTGCGCCGCGTGGGCGGGCGCGGCCAGCTCCGTCGCGCCGGACTCCAGCTCGCGCAGGTAGGTCTTGGCCTTCGTAATGATCGCGTCGGGCACGCCGGCGAGCTTGGCGACCTCGATGCCGTAGCTGTCGTCGGCCGCGCCGGCGACGATCTTGCGCAGGAACAGCAGCGTGCCGCCCTGCTTTTTGGCCGTGATGTTGTAGTTGCGCACGCCGGGCAGCGTCTGCTCGAGCGCGGTCAGCTCATGATAGTGCGTGGCGAACATGGTCTTGGCGCCGAGGCGGCGGGGGTCTGCGCAGTATTCGAGCACCGCGCGGGCAATGGCCATGCCGTCGTAGGTGGACGTGCCGCGGCCAATCTCATCAAGGATGAGCAGGCTCTGCGCCGTGGCGTGGCGGAGGATGTTGGCCATCTCGCTCATCTCGACCATGAACGTGCTCTGCCCGGCGGCGAGATCGTCGGACGCGCCGATGCGCGTGAACACGCGGTCGACCACGCCGATGACGGCGCTCTTGGCCGGGACGAACGAGCCCATCTGCGCCATGAGCACGATGAGCGCGGTCTGGCGCATGTACGTGGATTTACCGGCCATGTTCGGCCCGGTCACGATGGCGACGCGGTCGTCCGCGTCGTTGAGGAACGTGTCGTTCGGGACAAAGAGACTGTCCTTCTGCGCCTGCTCGACAACGGGGTGACGCCCCTCGCGGATATCGAGCGTGCGCGAGAGATCGACCTCGGGGCAGACGTAGTGGTTTTTCACCGCCGTCTCCGCCAGCGAGCACAGCGCGTCGAGCCGGGCAACGGCGTCCGCCGCCGCCTGCACGCGCGCGACCTCGCCCGCGACGAGCTGGCGCACCTCGTTGAAGAGCGTGTACTCCAGCTCCGCGATGCGCTCGCGCGCCGTCAGGAGCGTGTTCTCGAGGTCTTTGAGCTCGCGCGTGAAATAGCGCTCGCTCGACACCAGCGTCTGCTTGCGGATATAGTCGTCCGGCAACTCGGTGACGCCCGCGCTGTTCGGAATGTCGATGTAGTAGCCAAAAACCTTGTTGTAGCCGACCTTGAGCTTTTTCGCGCCGGTGCGCTCGCGCTCGCGCTGCTCGAGCTCGGCGACGGTCTGCGCGCCGTGGTCGCGCACGTTGCGCAGGCGGTCGACCTCCTCGCTGTAGCCTGGGCGGAGGATACCGCCCTCGCGCACGGAAAACGGCGGTTCGTCGCAGATGGCGCGGTCGATGCGCGCGCAGAGATCGGCGAGCGTATCCATCTGCGCAATATCGCGCAGGGCCGCACTGTGCACATCCTTCAGCAGCGCTGTCAGGTTCGGTAGCTGCGCGCAGCACAGGGCCAGCGCGTGCAGGTCGCGCCCGTTGGCAGAGCCGTACACCGCGCGGGAGACAAGACGCTGCATGTCGCCGATCTCGCGCAGGCAGCGGATGAGCTCGCCCCGCAGGACGTTGTCGCCCACCAGCTCCTCCACCGCGCCGAGGCGGCGGCGGATCTGCACGGGGCTGAGCAGCGGGCGCTCCACCCACGCGCGCAGCAGGCGGCCGCCCATGGGCGTTTTCGTCTTGTCGAGCACCCAGAGGAGGCTGCCGCGCTTTTCGCCGGAGCGGAGGTTTTCCGTCAGCTCTAGGTTGCGGCGCGTGGTGTAGTCCAGCTCCATGTAGTGGTCGTCACCCAGCAGCTCCAGCCGCCGGATGTGGCCGAGGTCGCACTTTTGCGTCTCGTGCAGGTAGGCCAGCAGCGCCCCGGCCGCGCACACGGCCGCCGGCGCCTCGCCGAGGCCGAGCGCGTCCGTGCTCTGCACGCCAAACTGCTCGCACACGCGCGCGGCCGCCGCCATGTATTCAAACCGGTCGCCACCCGCCTCAATCAGACTGCCGAGGCGCTTGGTGAGGAAGGTGCGGATGTCGTCATTTTCCGCCGCCGCGTCGGCGCACACGGCCTCGCGCGGAGCGAAGCGGCCGAGCTCGTTGAGGATGTGGCTCACGGCGTCGGCCGGATAGTTCGCGGCGCAGAATTCCCCCGTCGAGAGGTCGCAGAACGCCGTGCCGCCGGACTGCGCGCTGAGATACACCGCGCAGAGGTAGTTCGATTTGTTCTCCTCGAGCATGGACGAGGCCGTGACTGTGCCGGGCGTGATGATGCGGATCACGTCGCGGTCGACCAGCCCCTTGGCCAGCGCGGGGTCTTCCAGCTGCTCGCAGATGGCCACCTTGTAGCCCTTGGCGATCAGGCGGCCGATGTACGCCTCGGCCGAGTGGTACGGCACGCCGCACATGGGCGTGCGCTCGGCCGGATCCTCGACATTGCGGTCGCGCGTCGTGAGCGTGAGGTCGAGCTCGCGCGCGGCCAGGCGCGCGTCATCGTCGAACATCTCATAGAAATCACCCAGCCGGAAAAACAGCAGGCAGTCGGGGTTGCGCTGCTTGATCTCATAATATTGCCGCTTCATCGGCGTCAGTTCCGCCATGCGTCATACCTCCTCGCCATAGAGCGCCCAGGTGTTGCTTCCGGTGATCTTCACGTCCACGAACCGGCCGACGAGGGACGCGTCCCCGCGCATGTGCACGAGGCGGCCGCCCTTCGTGCGCGCCGTGAGCGGATGGTCGCCCCGGCCGTCGGCCCCGTCGACGAGCACGCGCTGCACGCTGCCCTCATAGGCGCGGTGCTTTTCCTCCGAGATGCGGTTGGCCGCCGCGACGAGCGCGTCAAAGCGCACCTGCTTCTGCGCGCGGGTGTAGGGGTCGGGCATCTTCGCCGCCGGCGTGCCGACGCGCGGCGAGTAGATGAAGGTGAACATCGCATCGTAGCGCACGGTCTCGATGAGCGAGAGCGTGTCATCAAATTCGGCGTCCGTCTCGCCGGGGAAACCCACGATGATGTCCGTCGTGAGCACAAGGTCGGGCATGTACTGCCGCGCGAGCGCCACCTGCGCCAGATATTTCTCGCGCGTGTAGCCGCGGTTCATCGCGTGCAGGACGCGGTCGTTGCCGCTCTGCACGGGCAGGTGCATCTGGTGCGCGCACTTTTCGCACTCGGCCATGGCGCGAAAGAGCTTTTCCGTCGCGTCCTTCGGGTGGCTGCTCATGAAGCGGATGACAAAGTCGCCCGGGATGGTGTTGAGCCGCCGGATGAGGTCGGCAAAGTCCACGTCCTCGTCGAGGTCGCGGCCGTAGGAGTCGACGTTCTGCCCCAGGAGCGTGATGTCCTTATATCCCGCCGCGACGAGCTCGCGCGCCTCGCGCTCGATCTCGTCCGGATGGCGGGAGCGCTCGCGCCCGCGCACATACGGCACGATGCAGTAGGTGCAGAAGTTGTTGCACCCGTACATGATCGACAGCCATGCCTTGACGCTGCCGTCGCGCTGCTGGGGGATGCCCTCGGCCACGCTGCCGTCCGCCGGCGCGATGGCGAACACCCGCCGGTGCTCGGTGCAGACGGTGCGCAGCAGCTCCGGGAAGCGCCACAGCTCATGCGGGCCGAAGACGAGGTCGACGATGCGGTAGGACTTTTTCAGCTTCTCGGCCACATGCGCCTGCTGCGCCATGCAGCCGCAGACCGTGATGATCTGGTTGGGGTTGCGCGCCTTGGTATGCGTCAGCGCGCCGACGTTGCCGAACACGCGCGTCTCGGCGTGCTCGCGCACGGCGCAGGTGTTCATGACGACAACGTCGGCCGCGAATTCGTCCTGTGTGAAATCAAAGCCCATGGCGCGCAGATAACCGCGCAGCTTTTCGCTGTCGGCCTCGTTCTGCTGGCAGCCGTAGGTATCGACCATGGCCAGCGGCTGGCGGCCGCCGGCGGTAAAGTGCGCGCGCAGCTGCGCGCAGATATCCAACTGGTGCTGGATGTCCGATTCGGGGATCTCCGTTCTCTGATAGCTCATGCGATGCTCCTGCCTGTCCGGCCTGGCCGGATAAAATTTGAAGTGTGATAGAATATTGTAGCATTTCGCGGTGGAATTTTCAATGACAATCCTTTATAATATACGCGCGGGGCGCACGCGCCCCATGGACTGTACTTAAAGGAGGGCAAACGATGCCCGATATTCAAATTCTCTCTCCGCATCTGGCGGATCTGATCGCCGCGGGCGAGGTCGTGGAGCGGCCCGCCTCGGTGGTCAAGGAGCTGGTGGAAAACGCATTTGACGCCGGGGCCCGCACCGTGACGGTGGAGCTGCGCGGCGGCGGCGCGACGTATCTGCGCGTGACGGACGACGGCTGCGGCATGGCGCCCGAGGACGCAGGCATCGCGTTTTTGCGCCACGCGACGAGCAAGCTGCACGACGAGCAGGGGCTCGAGGCCATCGGCACGATGGGCTTTCGCGGCGAGGCGCTGGCCGCGATCAGCGCCGTGTCGCACATCACGCTCACGACGCGGCAGCGCGGCGCGGCATCCGGCACGCACATGACGCTCGACGCGGGCGACATTCAGGACATGTACGAGACCGGCTGCCCCGAGGGCACGACGATGATCGTGCGCGACCTGTTTTTCAACACGCCCGCGCGGCGCAAATTCCTGAAGTCCGACCGCGCGGAAGGCGCGGCCTGCGCCGCCGCCGCGCTGCGGTGCGCGCTCGGCCGGCCGGACGTGTCCGTGCGCTGCATCCGCGACGGGGAGGAGGTCTTCTTCTCCCCCGGCGACAACAAGCTCGACAGCTGCGTCTACAGTCTGCTCGGGCGCGACCTCGCCATGAGCCTGCTGCCCTGCGAGGGCGAGGCCGACGGCGCGCGCGTACACGGCTTCATCTCCTCGCCCGCCGCCGGGCGCGGCAGCCGCGCGCAGCAGTACTTCTTCTGCAACGGCCGGTGGATCCGCTCCGCCGCACTGCAGGCCGCGCTCGAACAGGCCTATCGCAACACGCTGCTCGTGGGCCGCTTCCCCGCGTGCGTGCTGTATGTGGAGCTCAGCTGCGCGGCCGTGGACGTGAACGTCCACCCGGCCAAGACCGAGGTAAAGTTCACGCACGAGCGCGCGGTGTTTGACGCCGTGTATTACGGCGCACGCGCCGCGCTCGAAGCGGAAAAAGCGCCTGTGACCACGCTGGCGAAGGCGGCTGCCAGACCGGCGCCCGCGCCGAAGGCAGACCCGTTCGTGCCGGCCGCGCCGAAAGCAGCCCCGGCCGCGCCCGCAGCGCCGGCATTTGCGCCCGCGCGCACCTATGCCCCCGCCGCCCCGGCGGAGGAGACGGCCGCGCTCCGCTCGCCGACGGCGTCGGCCTTCGCCGCGCCGCGCGTGACCCCGCCGCCGGTGTTTTCCGCACCCGCGCGCCCCATGCCGGCCACACCGGCCGCACCCGAGCCGGCTATGCCGGCCGCGCAGATCGTGCAGACCGCCATCGAGCCGGAGGCGGAAACGCCCTCCCCGCTCGAGAGCGCCGCGCCCCCGGCTGAGCCGCCCGCCCGCCTGATCGGCGAGGCGATGCACACGTACATCCTCGTCGAAAAGGGCGAGACGCTCATCCTCATCGACAAGCACGCGGCGCACGAGCGCATCAACTTTGACCGTCTGCGGCAGAGCCCTGCCGACATCCCGTCGCAGACGCTGCTCGAGCCGCTGCCCTTCACGCCGGACGCGAGCGATGCCGACGTGCTGCAGCAGTACGGCAACGTGCTCGCGGAGCTCGGCTTCACGCTCGAGCCGTTCGGCCGCAATGATTACATTCTGCGCGGCGTGCCCGCGCAGCTCGACGCGGCGGACGCACTGCCCGCGCTCGAGGAGATCTGCGCGCAGCTGCGCCACGGCGCGCACATGGACGCGCAATCCGTGCGCGACGAGGTGCTCAAGACCGTGGCGTGCAAGGCCGCCATCAAGGCCGGCTGGCAGACCGAACCCGAGGAGCTGCTGCGTCTGGCGGACGCGGTGTGCGCGGGCGAGGTGAAATACTGCCCGCACGGCCGCCCCGTCGCCGTGATGCTCACGCGCCGGGAGCTGGACAAGCTCTTCAAGCGCATTGTTTAAAAAAGAAGCAGGGAGCGCCGGAACGCGCTCCCTGTCAGCCTGTACAGCTTCGTTTACTTGTGATAGTACAAAATGCCCATGCATCCGGGGCCGCAGTGGTTCGACACCGTGCAGCCGGCCCGCGTGTGGATGACCTCCTCGAACGGCTGGCACGCGCGCACGACGCGCTCGAGCTCCCGCCACGTGGCCTCGTCACAGCCGGAGTCCGTGATGAAGATGCGGTGGCAGTCGATGTCATCGCGGCCCTTGAGCCGCTCCTCGATGTACTGCACGTAGCACTTTTCGAGCTTGCCGCGGTACTTGTGGCCGACGCCCATCTTGCCGTCCTTGACCTCGATGCACGGCTTGAGGTGCAGGAGGTTGGCGCTCATGGCCACGAGCGCCGAGCAGCGGCCGCCGCGCTTGAGATACTCCAGCGTGTCGATCACGAAGCTGACATCGAGCTTCTCGCGCTTTTTCTCCAGCGCCGATACGATGTCGGCCGCGTCCATGCCCTGCTCGGCCATCTCGGCCGCGTCGAGCACCAGGTGGCCGATGCCGGTCGAGAGGTTGCGCGAGTCCACGGGGTAGACGTTCGTAAACTCCTGCGCCGCGATGCAGGCGTTCTGGTAGCAGGCGGACATGTCGCTCGAGATCGTGAAGTGGATCACGGCGTCATATTCCTCCCGGCACGCGGCGAAGTACGCCAGATAGTCCGACACGTTCACCGCCGCGGTCTTGCAGAGCTTGCCCGTGGCATTTGCGTACTCGTAGAGTTCCTCGGGACGCACGTCGATGCCGTCGCGCAGGGTCTCCTCGCCGCGGATGATGTACAGCGGCGTGATGCCGATGTGGTAGCGCTCGATCAGCTCCGGCGAAAGATCGCACGTGCTGTCGGCAGAAATTTTGATCTTCATGGGTTCACCTTCTTGAAAACTGGGAAATGTGCTTTCATTCTAACACATTTCTAATACTTTTCAACATAATCTTTCTGAATTCTCCCTCACGGAAAGGAGGCTGCCACGATGCAGCCAAAACTTGTCGTCATCACCGGCCCGACCGCCTCGGGCAAGACCGCGCTCGGCGTGGCGCTCGCGCAGCGCCTGGGCGGCGAGGTCGTCTCGGCCGACTCGATGCAGATCTACCGCGGCATGGACATCGGCACGGCCAAGCCCACGCCGGAAGAGATGCAGGGCGTGCCGCACCACATGATCGACATCGCCGACCCCGCGGAAAACTACTCCGTCTCGCGCTATGCGGCGCAGGCGGCCGCCTGCGTGGACGATATTCTCGCGCGGGGAAAACTGCCGATCGTCGTCGGCGGTACGGGGCTGTACATCGACTCGCTCATCGCCGGGCGCACGTTCGCCGACGGCACGGCCGACACCGCGCTGCGGCAGGAGCTGAGCGAGCGCTATGACGAGATCGGCGGCGAGGGCCTGCTCGGCGAGCTGCGCAAGGTCGACCCCGAGCGGGCGGCCAGGCTCCATCCCGCGGACAAAAAGCGCATCGTGCGCGCCATGGAGGTCTACATCCTCACGGGCAAGACCATCACGCAGCACGACGCCGAAACCCGCGCCGTGCCGCCGCGGTACGACGCGGCGAAGATCGCGCTCGATTTCGCCGACCGGCAGGATCTCTACGACCGCATCGACCGGCGCGTGGACGCCATGGTGCGCCAGGGCCTGTTCGACGAGGTGCGCGCGCTGCTGGCCGCCGGTGTCCCGGCCGACTGCACGGCCATGCAGGCCATTGGCTACAAGGAGGCCGTCGCCGCCGTGCGGGGCGAGGCATCGCCGCAGGACGCCGTCGCCGCCATCCAGCTCGCCTCCCGGCGCTATGCCAAGCGCCAGCTCACGTGGCTGCGGCGCGATCCGGACCTGTTCTGGATCCGGCACGAAAAAACGCCGGACATGGACCGTGCGTGCCGCCTTTCGACGCAATTCTTATCCGGCCGCGGTATAGAATAGTGGCCTGTACAAATCCGGAGGAAACTGCCATTTCGACCGGATTTGTATAAATTCACTATTTCACGGAGCGGCAGATTGTGCTATGATAAATAAATGTGTATCCGCTCCGGCCAAAGGAGCGGCGATCATGCAAAAGACACAGAACCTTCAGGACGCATTCCTCAACTACATCCGGCGGGAAAAGATCCCCGTGACCCTGTTTCTCATGAACGGGTTTCAACTGCGCGGCGTTGTACGCAGCTTTGACAGCTTCGTCGTGCTCATCGACGCCGACGGCCGGCAGCAGATGATCTACAAGCACGCGATCTCGACGGTCGCCCCGGCGCGGCCGGTCTCGCTCGAGTCGCAGGGCTGATCTCCCCGCCGCCCCCCGCCGAAAGGAGGGCCGGATTTGAAGAAAACGAATACCTTCACGAACATCGCCATGTTCGTGCTCTTCGCGGCCATGCTCGTGTATCTGGGCGTGTACCTGTTTCGCTCGACGCAGCAATCCTACGCCACCGCCCCGGCGGTGCTCGTGACCGTCAGCGAGAGCGGACAGGCCAGCGGCATCGTCGTGCGCGAGGAGCAGGTCATCGCCTCGGACAAGGAATTTCTGTCCCTGTCCGTGGACGACGGCAAGGAGGTCGCAAGCGGCGGCGAGATCGCCATCGGCGTGGACTCCAAGGCCGCGCTCGACAGCGCCAGCCGCGCCCGCGAGCTAAAAAAAGAGATCGCCTACGTCTCGAGCCTGCTCTCGCGCGCGGGCAGCGCCTCCGGCGCGTCCGACCGCGACAGCGACGTGCGCAGCGCCATCCTGCAGCTCAACGCCGCCGTCTCCGCCGGCAGCACCTCGGAGCTGGACGACCTCTGCATGGATCTCAGCTCCCTGCTCTTTGGCTCTGCGACCGGCACCGTCTCGCAGGGCGACCTCGACGCGCTCAATGCCGAACTGCACCAGCTCGAAAACGCCGGCGCAGGCCGCGGCAGCATCACGGCCCCGGCCGCGGGCCTGTTCACGTCCACGACCGACGGATACGAATCGCTCACGCCGGACATGCTCGAAAACCTCACGCCCGACGGCGTGGACGCGCTCGAGCGCACGACCCCTGCCACGCCCGCCAACGCGATCGGCAAGCTCGTCACGGCGAAAAAGTGGTACTTCGCCTCCGTCATGAACAAGGCCGACGCCGACCGCCTGAACCTGAACGGCAGCGCCACGCTCGACTTTCCGCAGCATTACACCGGCACCGTCTCGGCAACCGTGATGAGCAAGAGCGAGCCGGACGGCAGCGGCAAGGTCGCCGTCGTGTTCGCGTGCAACGCGGCGCTTTCCGACACGCTGGCCATGCGCAAGACGACGGCCGACGTCGTCTACAGCGAGCACACCGGCCTGCGCGTCCCGCTCAAGGCCGTGCATATGGACGATGACGGGCAGGCGTTCGTCTACGTCGTCACGGCGGCGCAGCTGGAGAAAAAACCGATCGAGATCATCTATCAGACCGACGACTACTGTCTCGTCGCCCAGAGCACGGAGAGCAACGCCCTGCGCGCCGGCAACGAGATCGTCGTCACCGGCAAGGGCCTGTCCAACGGGCAGGTCGTGAAATAAGGAGGCGCCACCCACTATGAGCACCATTGCCGAAAACATTGCCGCCATCCGCGCGCGCATCGACACCGCCGCCCGCACTACGGGCCGCACGGGCGCCGACATCACGCTCGTGGCCGCAACGAAGATGAACGACGCCGCGCGCGTGCGCGAGGCCGTCGCCGCCGGGATCGACGCCTGCGGCGAGAACCGCGTGCAGGAAATGACCGAAAAGCTCGCCCAGGGCGCCTACACCGGCGCGCCGCTGCACTTCATCGGCCACCTGCAAACGAACAAGGTCCGGCAGGTCGTGGGCAAGGTCGATCTCATCCAGTCGGTGGATTCGCCGGAGCTTCTGGCCATGATCGAAAAGCGCGCGGCCGGGCAGGGCATCGTGCAGGACATCCTGCTGGAAGTGAACATCGGCGGCGAGGCCGCCAAGAGCGGCGTGGCCCCCGCCGCCCTGCCGGAATTGCTGGAAACGGCCGCCGGCTGCGCGCATATTCGCGTCCGCGGCCTGATGGCGATCCCGCCCGTGGCAGAAACTTCCGACGGAAATCATGCATATTTTGCGAAAATGCATGAGCTTTTTGTTGACATCGGCAGAAAAAAATACGATAATGTTTTTATGGACTTTCTGTCCATGGGTATGAGCGGAGACTTTGAAGACGCCATTTCCGCCGGTGCGAACATGGTGCGCGTCGGCTCGTCGATTTTTGGCGCGCGGGATTATTCCCGGCACTGAGCGCCGTCTCGGCACACTCCGCAGAGATCAGTGCAGCGGCACGGCAGCCGCCGGCACGTAAAGGGGGGTCCCGAATGGGATTTTTGGATGAACTGAAAAAAATGACCCGTCCGTATGATGACGACGACGAGTTTTTCGATGATGAGGATGAAGCAATTCCGGTCGCGGAAGAGCCCGCGCCGGCACGCCCGGCACAGGCCCGTCCGGCGCAGGCGCGTCCGGCTGCGGCCCGCCGCCCGGCGCCCGCACCGAAAAGGAGCGCCTTCGTGCACGACGAGCCGTCGGAATCGGAGCGCCCCGCGCCGAGCTATGCGCCGAGAGGCGACAGCCGCGCGGCCGACAAGGTCGTCAATCTCAACAACGGCGGCGGCCAGCTCAAGGTCGTGGTCGCTGCGCCGAAGCAGTTTGAGGCCGCGTCCGAGATCGCGGAGCATCTGCGCGATCGCCGCGCCGTGCTCCTCAACCTGGAAAAGACCGATCCGGCGGTCGCCCGCCGGCTGATCGACTTTCTGTCCGGCGTCGCCTACGCGCAGGACGGCAAGATCCGCCGCGTGGCCAGCGCGACGTATATCATCACGCCATTCAATGTCGACCTCATGGGCGACCAGCTCGACGATATGGAGTCGGGCGAGTTTCACCTGTAAATCCGGGCATACTGTCTCTGACAGCGCCTATCGTGTAGTACACCTATAGAAAGAATGGAGGACTATCCAACATGACTCCTCAGGATATTCGGGAAAAAACGTTTGAAAAAGCGATGTTCGGCGGATACGACATGGCCGCCGTGCAGAACTATCAGGAAGAAGTGGCCACCGAGCTTGCCAACGCGCAGAAGGAAGTTGCCGTGCTCAAGGGCAAGATGAAGGTGCTGGTCGATAAGATAGAAGAGTACCGCGCCAGCGAAGACGCCATGCGTCTGGCCATACTGTCGGCCCAGAAGGTCGGCAAGCAGATAGAGGACGATGCCCAGGCCCGCGCCGACAAGATACTCGGCGAGGCCAAGAACACGTCCGACCGAATACTTGGCGGCCTCCAGCACGAAACCGCCAACGAGGAAGCCAAACTCCTCAACGCCAAAACGTCCTGCGCAAAATTTCTGGAAGATGTGCGTAATCTGTGCATGAATCAGCTCGAGTACCTGGATAAGCTCTCCGGGTCGAAAACCGCGGCCGCGCAGCCTGCTGCGCAGCCGGCGAGCGTGAGCGTAGCCCCGGCCGAGCCGGTGTCCGCGCCGGTCGAGCAGCCCGCGCAGCCGGAAGCCCCGGCCGTCGAGCAGCCTGCGCAAGCAGCCCACGTGTCCGCCGCCCCTGTGGAGGCGCAGCCGGTGGAGACCGACGACACCGCGGCCGACAGTGCAGCAGATGACGCCACGCAGCTTTATCACTTCCTGCATAACAGCTGAGTGAACATGCAATCAACCAGGGCGGGACGGCCGGTGCCGTACCGCCCTGCGCAATTTTTGATGGAAATACAACTCTGAGAGGAGAAAGATAGAACCATGTCCAAGAACGATTTCAACGCCACGATCAATCTGCCGAAAACAGACTTCCCCATGCGTGCCGGCCTTGCCAAGCGGGAGCCCGAGATGCTCCAGCACTGGTACGACATGGACCTGTACCACGAAATGCTCAAAAAGAACGACGGCAAGCCGCGCTTCAGCCTGCACGACGGCCCTCCGTTCTCCAACGGTGACATCCACATGGGCCACGCGCTCAACAAGGCGCTCAAGGACTTCATCATCCGCTCCTACGCCATGCGCGGCTACTACACGCCCTACATCCCCGGCTGGGACAACCACGGCATGCCCATCGAGAGCGCCATCATCAAGGAGCAGAAGCTCAACCACAAGGCCATGAGCATCGCCGATTTCCGCAGCGCGTGCCATGACTATGCGCAGAAATACATCGACCGCCAGATGGCCGGCTTCAAGCGCATGGGCGTCATGGGCGACTGGGAGCACCCCTACAAGACCATGAACAAGGGCTTTGAGTCCGACGAGGTGCGCGTGTTCGGCAAGATGTATCAAAACGGTCACATCTACAAGGGCCTCAAGCCCGTGTACTGGTGCGCCCACGACGAGACCGCCCTCGCCGAGGCGGAGATCGAGTATCAGGACGATCCGTGCACGACCGTGTACGTGAAGTTCCCGATGCACGACGATCTCGGCAAGCTGCCGAACGTTGACCACAGCAAGCTCTTCTTCGTCATCTGGACGACGACGATCTGGACGCTGCCCGGCAACCTCGCCATCGCGCTCAACCCGCGCGAGCTGTATAACCTCGTGCAGGCCCCGAACGGCGAGGTGTATATCATGGCCGACGCCCTGACCGAGAAGGTCATGCACATCGGCGGCTTCGACAGCTATGAAGTGCTCGAGCAGCATCCGGGCGACTTCTTTGAGAACATGCTCGCCGACCATCCGTTCCTGCCCAAGACCTCACGCCTGGTGCTGGCGGATTACGTCACCATGGATTCCGGCACGGGCTGCGTGCACACCGCGCCCGGCTTCGGCGCGGACGACTACCTGACCTGCAAGCGCTACGGCATGGACATGGTCGTGCCCGTGGACGATCAGGGCCGCCACACCGACTACGCCGGCAAATACGCCGGCATGACCACGGAGGAATCCAACCCCGTCATCCTCGCAGACATGAAGGAAGCCGGCTCTCTGTTCGCATCCGAGGACATCGTGCACAGCTATCCGCACTGCTGGCGCTGCAAGCAGCCGATCATCTTCCGCGCCACGCCGCAGTGGTTCTGCTCCGTCGATTCGTTCAAGGAGGAGGCCGTCGCCGCGTGCGAGAACGTGCGCTGGCTTCCCGCCTGGGGCAAAGAGCGCATGGCCGCCATGATCCGCGAGCGCGCCGACTGGTGCATCTCCCGCCAGCGCCGCTGGGGTCTGCCGATCCCGGTGTTCTACTGCGACAACTGCCACAAGCCCGTGTGCAATGAAGAGAGCATCGACGCCGTGGCCAAGCTCTTTGAAAAGGAAGGCAGCAACGCCTGGTTCGACCGCCCGGCGGCCGACATCCTGCCCGAAGGCTTCACCTGCCCGCACTGCGGCGGCAAGCACTTCACGCAGGAGACCGACACGCTCGACGGCTGGTTCGACTCCGGCTCTACCCACGTTGCCGCCATGCAGCGCGACCAGGGCTTCTGGCCGGCGGATATGTATATCGAGGGCGGCGACCAGTACCGCGGCTGGTTCCAGTCGTCTCTGCTCGTGGCCGTCGGCGCGCTCGGCAAGGGCGCTCCGTACCGCGAGTGCCTGACCCACGGCTGGACGGTCGACGGTGAGGGCAAGGCCATGCACAAGTCCCTCGGCAACGGCATGGATCCGGCCGAGATCATCAACGAGTTCGGCGCCGACATGCTGCGTCTGTGGGCGGGCAGCGCCGACTACCACGCCGATATGCGCTGCTCCAAGGAGATCTTCAAGCAGCTGACGCAAAACTACCTCAAGTTCCGCAACACCGCGCGCTACTGCCTCGGCAACCTCGACGGGTTTGACGCCGAGCATCTCGTCGCGCCGGAGGATATGCTTCCGCTCGACCGCTGGGCCATCACGAAGCTCAACGACCTCATCCGCCGCGTGGCCAAGGCGTATGACAACTATGAATTCCACGTGGTCTCGCACGCGATCAACGACTTCTGCGTCGTGGAGCTCTCGAGCTTCTACCTCGACATCATCAAGGACCGCCTCTACTGCGAGGAACGCAACGGCCTCAAGCGCCGCAGCGCGCAGACGGCGCTGTTCCTCATCCTCGACAGCATGACAAAGATGTTCGCGCCGATCCTCGCCTTCACCTGCGACGAGATCTGGCTGGCCATGCCGCACCGCGCCGAGGACGACGCGCGCAACGTGCTGCTCAACGTCATGAATCAGCCGTTCGACGCCTATGCGCTCAGCGAAGACGAGCTCGCCAAGTGGGATCAGCTGATCCGCGTCCGCACGGACGTCAACGGCGTGCTCGAGGCCGCCCGCGCCGAAAAGCGCATCGGCAAGCCGCTCGAGGCTGCCGTGACGCTGCGCGCCGACGACGATGCCGCCAGAGCCGCGCTCGACGACGTGCAGAGCATGAACCTGCCCGAGCTGCTCATCGTGTCGCAGTGCCTCGTCGGCGGCGACGTGCCGGCCGACGCCGTCACCGGCACCGGCACGAACTTCCCCGGCCTGCACATCTCCGTGCACAATGCGCCCGGCACCAAGTGCCCGCGCTGCTGGATGCACTCCGAGCAGGCCGACCCCGAGACCGGTCTGTGCCCGCGCTGCGCCGCCGTCGTCGCCGCGCAGAAGGCGGAGTAAAATCCCGATCCCAAAATCCTGATCCGAAAGCGAGGAACCGCTATGTGGTATGCCATCGTAGCCATCCTGATCCTCATCGCTGACCAAGGCCTGAAGTACTGGGTCACGCTCAATATCCCGCTCGACACCGGGCACGTCACGCTCATCCCCGGCGTGCTGGAGCTGACAAATATCCACAACAACGGCGCTGCCTTCAGCATCCTGCAGCACGCGCCGCACTGGCTCTTCGTCATCTTCACGGTCGTGTTCGCCGCCATCGCGGTGTTCTGCCTGCGGCGCAATATCGTGCACGGCAAGGTCGGCCGCTGGTCGGTCGTGCTCGTGCTCGCCGGCGCGGTCGGCAACTGCATCGACCGCATCCTCAGCGGCTACGTGGTAGACATGTTCAACTTCCTGTTCATGCGCTTCGCCGTGTTCAACCTGGCGGATATCTTCATCGTCGTCGCTGGCATCACGCTGTGCCTGCACGTCATCTTCTACCTGGGCGACGGCAGCGAGGAGGGCGAGCCCGCGCCGAAGAAGGCGCGCAAGTCCCGTCAGCACCCGGACGCCCCTGCGCGTGCGCACAAGCTGCATCTGCCCGCACGGAAACAGCAGCCCGCTGCGCCGGCTGCTGCGCCGAAAAAGTCCGCCGCGCAGCCCGTGTCCCCCGCCCCGGCGAAGGACGACCCGTTCGCGGCGTGGGATCGCGCGCCCGTGCAGGCGCAGCCGGTGACACCGGCAGCGCCGTCCGCGCCGAAAAAGACCCCGGCAGCGCCTGCCGCCCCCAAACCGGTGCAGGAAACGCCCAAGGCGGCTGCCCCCGCCGTCAAACCGGCGGACACAGCCCCGGACGACCCCCTGCTCGCCTATCTCAACAGCACGCCCGCCGCGCCGGCCGAACCGGAAGTCGCGGACAGCGACAAGGAAAAAGACACCGCCCCGGCGGACGGCGAGCACTATTCGCTCGACGACATTTTGGCGGAGTTTTCGGATTTCTAATGGAACAACGAACGATTCAAACACAGGAGAGCGCCGAGCGGATCGACGCTCTCCTCGCGCGCTCTTTGCCCGGGCTCACGCGCAGCGCCGCCCAGCGGCTGCTCGCGCAGGGCGCGGTGACAAAAGACGGCGCGCCCGTGAAGAAAAACTACAGAACCGTCCCCGGCGACACGTTTGTCGTGACGCTGCCGGATGCCGCGCCCTCGGAGCTCGTGGCGCAGGATCTGCCGCTGGACGTGGTGTACGAGGATGCGGACCTCATCGTCGTCAACAAGCCGCGCGGCATGGTCGTGCACCCCGCGCCCGGCCACGAGGACGGCACGCTCGTCAACGCCCTGCTCGCCCACTGCGGGGAGAGTCTCTCCGGCGTCGGCGGCGAGCGGCGGCCCGGCATCGTGCACCGCATCGACAAGGACACGTCCGGCCTGCTCGTCGCGGCGAAAAACGACTTTGCGCACCTCGCCCTCTCGGCGCAGCTGGCCGACCACACCATGGCCCGCACGTATGAGGCCGTCGTCTGCGGCAATCTGCGCGAGGACGCCGGCACGGTCGATGCGCCCATCGGCCGCCACCCGACGGATCGCAAGCGCATGGCCGTGACGCAAAAAAACGCCCGCCGCGCCGTCACGCACTGGTCGGTCATCGCACGCTACAACGGCTACACGCACATCCGCTGCGAGCTTGAGACCGGCCGCACACACCAGATCCGCGTACACATGGCGCACATCGGTCACCCTCTGCTCGGCGACCTGGTCTACGGCCACAAGCGGCCGGAAAAGGGCCTGAGCGGGCAGTGCCTGCACGCGCGGGCGCTGCGCTTTCTCCACCCGCGCACCGGCGAGCTCGTGACGTTCACCTGCCCCCTGCCGGACTATTTTCAGGACGTGCTGGCGCGCCTCGGCCCGCCGGTCGGCTAATCAGAAAGGAGCATTCCCATGCGCAGATCCGATCGAGAGATCACCGATTTTCAGGAGCTCATCACCGTCATGCGCGGGTGCGACGTCTGCCGCCTCGCCCTGCACGACGAGCCGTATCCCTATATCCTGCCGCTGAACTTCGGCCTGGAGGTGGACGGCGAGACTGTCCGCCTGTACTTCCACGGCGCAAACACCGGCACGAAGTACGACCTCATTGCCAAAAATCCGAATGTCGCGTTCGAGATGGACCGCGGGCACGAGCTCATCCTCGACGATGAGCACGGCAACTGCACCATGACGTACGAGAGCGTCATTGGTCAGGGCCGCATCTCGGTCGTGCCGGACGCGGACAAGGAGCGCGCGCTGCGCGTGCTCATGGCGCAGTATCGTGCGCCGGACTTTCCGTATTCGAAGGCCGTCATTCCCGCGACGACCGTCCTGTGCCTGACTGTCGAGCACATGACCGGCAAGCGCCGCGCGAAAAAGCACGGCTGAGCACACTTCCCAAAATACGAGACCAGCCGCCGCAGGCGATGCCTGCGGCGGCTGGTCTTTTGTCATACTGCCGAAAATCAGCGGATGAAATTGGTGAATGTGCGCGCTTCCGTCTCCGGGCGCGCAACGCCCGCCGCGTCACCGGCGGCGATGCACCGCGCCAGCCAGAGCAGGTTGCGCGCGAGCTGGCGCATGGTCTGCAGCCCTTCCGCATCCTGCGCGGCGTCCTCCGGACACGCACCGTGCACCATCGGCCAGTACTGCGAGGAGACAACCGGCATGTTCGAGATCATCGGGTACTTGACCAGCTGATCGAGCGCCGCCGTCGTGCCCGCGCGGCGCGCCGAGACAACGCACGCGCAGGGCTTGTTTGCCCAGCCGTCGGAGGCATAAAACAGCCGGTCGCAAAAGGCCGACATCGCGCCGGAGATCCCGGCATAGTGCACCGGGGACGCGAGCACGAGCGCATCGGCCGTCTCCATCGCGTCGATGGCATCGTTCACCAGTCCGCCGCGCACGCAGCGCCCGGTCGTACGGCAGCCGCCGCAGGCCACGCAGCCGCCCATCTGCTCGGCACCGACGGTCAGAATCTGCACCTCGGCACCGGCTGCGCGCAGCACCCGCTCCATTTCGTGCAGGGCGGTGTATGTGCAGCCGCGCGGATGCGGGCTGCCGTTGATCATGAGAATTTTCATCGTATCACCTCACGCGCAGGATAGCACAAATCGCCGCGCAGCGCAAGGCGCACGCAATGCCCCAAAATGCCTTGCGCGGCAGCAAAAACTGCTGCCGCGCAAAGAAAAAGAAGGGGCGTATGCCATGGAGTGGGGGGGAAAATGAAAGGAAGAAATGCGCATGGTGATACGGGAAACATGACGCGTCGGGCAGCCGGGCATACACAGCCGCCCGACGCGGAGAGGAACGGCTTCGCCGCTATGCGCCGCGGCGAAAGCCGGATCAGGCAGAGATCAGATGGCGCTCCAGCCGCCGTCCACGCACACGATCTGGCCGGTGGTGTAGCTGCAGGCCGGGGAGGCAAAGTAGGTGCACAGGCCGTCCATTTCGCCGGTCTCGCCGTGGCGCTCCATGGGGCAGCACTCGAGGTGCGCCTGATGGAAGAAGGGCGCGTCGATATAGGCCGCGGTCATCTCGGTCGGGAAATAGCCCGGGCAGATGCAGTTGACGGTGATGCCGTCGCGCGCCCAGGAGTTGCCGAGCGAGCGCGAGGAAGCGCTGCACGAGAAATACGCCCCGCTGCAGAAATACTGATCCGATCCCTTTCTTTTCGCAACAGCCCAAAAGCCCCGCCGGTTTTCCGGCGGGGCCTTCGCGGTTTCTGTCCGGTTTCTATCCCTGCTCACAGCCCCTGCAGCACGAGGGAAGATAATGTACAATAAGTTGCGCAAATTGAAAATCGCATAAAAGAAGACATAGCATGCAGGCTCTGGTAGAATGAAGTTACCACACACCATTCTGAAAGGAGACAGCAAACTATGTCCGAGAATTGTACAGCTGAATGAGGAAATTATCAAGGGGCAGCTCAAAGAATTGGTTCGAGGAAGTGTAGAAGAGACCCTGAACAAGCTGCTGGAAAAGGAGGCGGAGTCCCTGACGCAGGCCGCCCGCTACGAGCGCAGCGAGGCCCGTCAGGGCTACCGCAGCGGCCACTATGACCGGAATCTTACCACGACCTCCGGGGATGTCACGCTCCATATGCCGCGGCTCAAGGGTGTATCCTTCGAGACTGCCATCATCGAGCGGTATCGCCGCCGGGAGAGCGGCGTTGTGCCCAAATCCAAGGTCAAAATTGTGGCAAAAATGCTCAAGGCGATCCACGCCCAGGAGAGCAAGAAAGCGTCCTGCGAGAAGGCGAAGGCCGTGGTCGCCGAGCTGCGCGCCATGAAGCTGAAGGAGGCCGCTAAGAAGGTCGAGGACGGCATTGAGGAAGCGCTGACCTACTGCGATTTTCCCAGCGAACATTGGACGCGCATCCGCACCAACAACGTGATCGAGCGGCTGAACCGGGAGATCCGTCGGCGGACGCGCGTGCTGGGGACGTTCCCGGACGGCAACTCTGCCCTGATGCTGGTCTGCGCCCGACTTCGCCACGCGGCGGGCACCCAGTGGGGCTGCAAGAAATACATGAACATGAAGCACTTGGAGGCGGCTCTGGACGACGCCCCCATTGCCGGCTGACTTCATTCAGCCGGAGCCTGCAAATACATTTGCGCATAAATCTTGACGGGATCGCCGAACCTCACCTATACTCGTCTTCTACAGCAAAAAATCGGTGCAGACCTTGAATTTCTGAACATACAGGTTCAAGTATCTGCACCTTTTCAAATAATTACTTGTTCAGTGCTGCCATAATCTCTTCTTTATAAGGCATCGCCGGTGCTGTACCGAGCTTTTCGACCGCCAGTCCGCCGGTTACATTGCCGTATATAAGCGCAGCTTCAAAGCTCATTCCCGCCGCAAGCGCCGCAGTAAAGCCGCCGTTAAAGGCATCACCTGCTCCCGTTGTATCAACAACATTTACCTGAATCGGCGCACCGGTAAACTCAGACTGTGCATTTTTGGCATAATAGCCCTTGTTTCCGAGCGTGATGACAACATTCTTAACTCCCTTGCCGAGAAGAACATCTGCCGCCTTTGAGGCGCTCTCATAACCGGTAACTGCAATGCCTGTTATAATTTCTGCTTCTGTTTCGTTGGGGGTGATGTAATCTATGCCGTTCAACACCTCATCAGGCAGCTTTCTTGCCGGTGCAGGATTAAAAACAGTCGTCACACCTGCCTGCTTTGCCATATCAAGCACCTTGTAGGTAGCCTCCGGATTTGTTTCAAGCTGGCAGAGAACCGTTCCCGCTGAGGCGACAGTTTCTTTAAGCGCCTGAACCTCCTCGGGCTTGAACTCTCCGCAGGCACCGATAATTACAATGATTTCGTTCTGTCCAGTCGCTTCGTTTACGATTATCAGTGCAGCACCTGTGTCAGAATTTTTATCAACAATGATTTTTGAGGAATCGATTCCCTCTTTGTCATAGAAATTAAGTGCCAGCTTTCCGAAGTCGTCCTCACCGAGTCTGGTTACAAGTGTTACATCGCCTCCGGCTCGCTTTGCAGCTACCGCCTGGTTGGAGCCCTTTCCTCCCGGTCCGCTTTTGAAGGACACACCCATTACCGTTTCGCCCTCTGTGGGAAACTTAGGGGTTCTGCCGGTAAGGTCAGTTACATAGCTGCCAAACACTACTATCTTTTTGTTTTCCATTGCTTTTCTCCTTTTGCTGACACGCTGCAGCTATCACAATTATATCTGAATATCGAACATTTCGTAAAGGTCAAGTCTGTCAATGTGCAGAACAAGCTTGCCGTCTGAATACTCAAAGCCCATTTCCCTGCCGTCTGATACGCGGGTGATCTTTGCAGGCTTTTCCGTCCTTATGCAGATATTGAAGTCAAATACCGGCAGAACCTCATCTGCGTACTGCAGGTTGATTGCAGACAGATATTTGCCCTCTTCATCCTCCCACAGCTGATACTCAACCACATACGGCGTATCGTCTGAAGCGAAGCGCATCTCAGGCACATACTTCTTTACAAATGATGTGAATACCTTTCTGGGCTGTGTCAGGCTTGTGTTCTCAAAGGGTGCACATACCCATATTATCTTGCCCTTGCCGACCTCTGCTTCCATCATTGCAGGGTAGTCTGTTGCGATTCCGGGTGGGTCTGAGTGCATGGATGCACTCTCATTGCGCGGGTCATTCGGATCCGCTTCCACCTGAAGCTCGAGGTCTGCACATACCAGGAATGAGCTTGCCTGCAGTGAATACGGCAGCGTCAGCTTTGCAAGCACCTTGCCGTTCGTTGCTCCTTCAAGAATATACGCACTGTCGTACACTGTCAAAGGATATTTTCTGCTGTACTCACCAAACAGCGGTGCCACCTCATCCTCGGGGGCAATATAAGTGATTGTTTCGTCGGTACGTCCCGTTATCTTTCCGCCGAAAATCTCCTCAACCAGAGGCTGTGCGCTGTGACCGCTGATATACGCTATGCCGCCGTCTTCGACATAAGCCTTCAGCTCAGACATATTTTCCTTGCTCATATTGGGCGCATCGCTCACGATAAGCATTTTTGCTTTGCTCCACTGCTCAGGGTGGAAGCTGGTATACACGCTGTAGGGTATATGCGCTCTCTGCAGCGTTTCGCTGACATTGATGCTGCTGTCAAGATGCGGTATTGCCCTGCTGATGTTCTTGCTCTCAGAGATGTCCATAGGCGGCATCTCCTCGTCGTACTTGCCATGCAGATTGAAGTATATGCCTATATCCGTGCAGGGCTTGCCCTTTGAGAAATACTTTTCAAATTTTGCCGCATCATCATATACATTCTTAAGGCGGCTGTACACCAACGGTTCATATGTGCCGGTCATATCCACTGCGTCAACAAATATGTTGCTGCCGTGATTGATAAATGACAGCATTGCATGGAGCTTCATCATTACCTCGGATTTAATAGTGGTATGCTCGTCAAGAGACGGCTCGCACCTTGAGGTAGTATAGTTGAACGGCAGATTGGGCGTCATATTGTAGTACATTTTGCAGGCAAAGGTCTGCTGAGAAAAACCGCCGTACAAATCGCCGGAAACTGCATCGCTTGCAATCGTGGCATTCTCGGTTACGCCCATCATCCAGCTTGCCGGCATGGTGGAGTTCTGCATTTCGACAACTGCGCCGGGATTGACCATCTTGACGGAATCGTAGATGTACTGCATATAGTCCTGCAGCCACTCCTCGCGCTTGCGCTGGAAAAGCTTCCAACGTTCGTCCTTCCAATTGACAATTCTCGGCATTTCTCCGCCGACTTCCTTTTCCCATCTTGCTCTGCAATTGTCGCAGTAGCATACTGTGGGCCAGAAGGTCATATCCGCAAAGAACGCCTCATAGGGACCTACATATTCAGTGAAATCTGCAATCTGGTCTCTGCAGAACTTTTTGTAGCCCTCGCTGTTCGGGCAGCAAAGGCCGAATCTTCTGCCCTTGTCGCGCGAATAGTGGCCGTCTATGTCCTTAATTCTCCACTCGGGATGGTGGTCATATGCCCAGTTGTTATAAATCATGCTGAAGTATACATCAACATCCATTCCGCCCTTGTGCATTTCATCGTACAGCCTTTTGAATGCATCTTCATTTCCGATGAGACCCGGGTGCATTTCGCCGACCTTTGTAGGCCAGTAGGAATAGCCGTAATGGGACTGAATGTACATCATTCCCGCCTCAGCACCTGTTGAAATAATGTCCTTAGCAAGAGCCTCCGGGTCAAACTGCTTAAGGAATTCGTCTCTCGTTACATTTACATGCATATCAAGAGAGTATTTCTTATATTTATCAGAATATCTGAATGCCATGATCGCGCTCCTTTATTTTATATCTGAATATCGAACATTTCGTAAGCACATACTTCTTTACAAATGATGGTGTGTCGTGACTTCATTCTACCAAAGCCTGTAAGCTATGTATTTTTATGCTCTTTTCAATTTGCGCAAGTTTTTGAAAGAGCCTAATTGAACTCAATTAGGCTCTTTTCATTAATTCTTTTCTTCTTGCTTTTCTTTCAAAGAATCCGCTGATGCGCTTGTTGTTCAGCGCAATACCCATTACGATTATGAGCATAACACCCAGCACAACATCCTGCATCTTGCTCGGGACACCCAGAGCAATCAATGCATTGAACATCATGGAAAGGGTGAACTGGCTTATGAATACACCAAGCGTCAGATTGCACCATTCCTGAATTGCAAATGCAATCAGCACGCCCATAAGAGGCTGGAATATCATTGAGATACTCCTCAGGGAAGAAACCGTGGTAATGCTGTTTGCATAAGAAATCTGCAGGATTGCGGTAATGCCGATAAAGATACCGGCAAGCACAAAGGTCATATACTTGGTATTCATTGCATTGACGCCAAGTGCGTTGGCGAGAAGCTCCTCATTACCTACCGCGCGAATGTGGCAGGCAATGCAGGTTTTGTTGTATATGTAATAGAACAAGAGTGCGCTTGCTCCCAATATAATCAAACTATAGGGGAATTTGCCGATAACGCCGACATCAGCGGGAATTGTCTTGCTGACGCCGAGACCGATTTTCTGTGCAAGTATCTCGTAGATGAGCAGCAGGCCCAGAGATACAATGAGACAGGGAATCTTCAGCAGCTTGTACACAGTGCCGTTAATTACACCCAGCACAACGCCAACGGCTATGCAACCGATGATGAGGCCGGGAATTCCCATTGTGTTTCCGAGAGAACCTCCTATCATTGCAGCAATGATCATAGCAGATGCGCAGCTGAGATCGAACATACCAATTGCGTTGGTAAAGCACATTGCATATCCCAGAGTTGTAGGGATAATGGCTTGAGACAGAACAATCTTCAGAGAATGGAAGCCGTAATTATCTATGCAGGCAGTCAGAATCAAAAAGATGACCACCGGTACGGCAAGTACGATAAATATATTGTTCTTTTTTTCCTTCATAACAGTAAACCTTTAACAACGATTATTGTCAGTAATAATGCAGCTGCTGCATTACTTTTCATAAGGGGAAAACATGCGTCATTCATAACACATATAAAGCAAAAACGCAGAGATGGGTGACGGTTGTTTCAGTGCAGGGGGGAGAATAAACCTCCCCCCCCGGAGAATTTGTGTGGTGTTAAGTTCAGGCTGATTGAATGCAATTACTTAGAAAGCACCTATCACCTATATCATGTAATTAATAATATCTCTGTCGGACAACTCTTTGCTTCTCTGAAACTCTTTTGTGATTTTGCCGTCCTTCATGATAAGCAGTCTGTCGCTCATACCTATCAGCTCAGGCAGCTCCTCGGAAATCAGGATTATGGTCCTGCCGTCTGCTTTCATTTTTTCCATGATGCGGTAAATCTCCGCTTTAACGCCGATGTCTATGCCTCTGGTGGGACAGTCCATTATCAGAACGGAGGCATCGAAGCCCACCCATTTCGCAATAACGACCTTCTGCTTATTGCCGCCGGACAGATGCATACAAAGCTGTTCCATTCCGCTGGTTTTGATTTCGAGCGTATTTATGTAGGAATTCGTAAACTCCTTCTCTCTCTTATCCGTGATGAATATGCCCTTCTGCAGCTTACTCAGGGACGGAAGGCAGATGTTATCACGAATGCTTGCTGCTGTGAGAATTGCTTCTTTGTCGCGGTCCTTGGAAATGTAGCCGATGCCCAGCTTCATTGCATCAGTCGGATTTTTGAACTCAACGCCGCCATGATACCTGGTAACGCCGATCGTACGCGGTTCAAGACCGAATATCAGCTTGCCCAACTCGTGCATACCGCACTCGTTCAGGCCGCCTATGCCGAGTATCTCGCCCTTATACGCATCGAACGAGACATCGGTAACAATTCCCTGCGTAATATGCTCAACCGAGAGGACAACCTCGTCCTCGTGGCTCGGCTTGAAATCCTCGCGATAGTAGGCTCCGACCATTTCTCTGCCAACCATCAGCTGCTTGATCAGATCGGCATTGAATTTCTCCTTCGGCACCTCGTCAATGTAAATGCCGTCTCTGAAAACCGTCAGATAGTCGCATTTTTCCATAAGCTCATCTATGTCATGTGAGATGAAGATTACGGACTTGCCTTCTGACTTCATCTTTTCCATCAAGCCGTAGAGAATATCGCGGCCGTTCTTGGAAAGTGCGCTGGTCGTCTCATCTATTATCAGAACCTTTGGGTCTGAATACATTGCTCTTGCTATCTCTACAAGCTTTCTGTCCTCAAAGGAAAGTCTGCCGCAGGTCATTCTGGCGTCAATGTGCTGCATCTGAAGCTCATCAAGAATCTTCTGTGCGGCATTCGCCATTTTTTTCGTATCCAGCCTGATGCCGTTATGAAACTGCTTTTCTTTTCCGATGAATATGTTTTCCGCAACGGTTGTGCTCGCAAAGGTCCCCTGCTCCTGAACAATCATGCAAACGCCCTTAGCTGCTGCGTCAATCATATTCTTAGGGCAATACGGCTCACCATCCAGGAAGAGTTCACCTGAATCATAGGGATAAATGCCCGAAACGATTGAACACATCGTGCTCTTGCCTGAGCCGTTCTCGCCCATCAGGCCGTGGATTTCGCCGGGCCTCAGGCAAAAGTGAACATCATTCAATGCCACAGTAGGCGGGAAAGTCTTAATTATGTTTTTAGCTTCAAGAAGAAAACGGTTACTCATCAGTTATCACCATCAACAAATTATTCGTTGAGAAGCTTTATGCCCGAGCTTGTGCCGAGTCTGTCTGCACCGGCCTCAAGGAATGCAAAAAGGTCTGCCTTGGTCTTCATACCGCCTGCTGCCTTTACTTTTACATAAGGTGCAACATTGGCCTTCAAAAGCTTTACATCCTCCAGCGTTGCGCCACCGGTGCCAAATCCGGTTGAGGTCTTAATATAGTCGGCCTTTGCATCCGAAACGCACTTGCAAAGTGCGATTTTTTCCTCGTCAGTCAGATAGCAGGTCTCAATGATAACCTTCAGAATCTTGTCCCCGCACGCCGCTTTGACGGCCTTGATCTCTTCGGTAACAGCATCAAACTTATGCTCCTTTGCCCAGCCGATGTTGATTACCATATCGATTTCATTTGCGCCGTCTTCAATTGCCTGCTTTGCCTCTGCAACCTTGATTGAAGTGGTGGAATATCCGAGGGGAAAGCCAATTACGGTGCATATATTGACATCCTTATATTTGTTGTGAATGTAATTTACAAAGCTTGCCGGAATGCATATAGATGCAGTGCCGTATTTCAGCGCCTCCTCTGCAATGGCTTCAATCTGCTCTGTTGTGCTAAACGCCTTGAGGAGCGTATGGTCAATGTGTCCGTATACTTCTTCTTTCTTCAATGTTATATATCCTTTCAGCTTTTGTGAAAATATTTATTTATCACAAGTTTTGTTCATCCTGTAACATATGTTAACATAAAGAAAAATTTGAGTCAATATTTCAAAACTTTTTTGTGAATAGTTCATAATATCCATCTCTTTGTTTGTATAAAACCAACACTTTTTTAACATCCGCTCTTTTTAGCTGTTAATCGGCAGCGATTGTTAACACATTTTGTTGACATGTTAACATTTTGCTTTGCTGTATAACAAGAGTCATTTATCTGATTGCCAATACGCACATTTTCTCAGAATAATGCGAAATTCGGCGCATTTCAGATGAAATATCCGGCTTATAATCGTATTACCGCGCCTCTGTATCCCAGCAAATCTGCAAATTTTGTTAAAACCAAGGTGCATTTCCCCTTTGTTGCTATTGAATTTTCTCTGTCGCTGTGATAAATTTGTTATAAATTAAAAATATTACGAGCATTTTGTTAAATACCGTTCAGAAAAGGAGAAGGCTTATATGAAGAACAAGCCCGAGCGTATCAGCTGTATTCTCTCCATCCTGGCAAACAGAGTAGGTGAATCCATAAGCGCGCTTGCCTCGGAAATCGGAGTCTCGGATATGACCATACGCCGAGACTTGCACGAGCTGTCCGCGCAGGGATATACCACCGTTATCAATGGCGTTGCAATTCTGAATGATAACCAGGATGGCTCGAAGATAAAGAAGGACTATTTCATTCACGACGAGAGACAGAGCATGTCCGGCAGCAAGGAGGCAATCGGTCTGGAGGCCTGCAAGCTCATTGAGCCGAATGATATCGTTCTGATAGATACGGGTTCCACCACAGAGTGTATGCTCAAGCACTTAAATCTGGACTTTCCCATCACGGTAGTGGGCTACACTCTGAACACTATGGTTGCCTGCCAGAACAGAAGCAACATCTCTCTCATTTGCGGCGGCGGATTTTACCACAGGAACACCGAGCTTTTCGATTCTCCCGAAGGAGTCGCGCTTATATCCAGACTGAATATCAACAAGTGCTTTATGGCAGCAGCTGGAGTAACTTCAAAAGGAAACCTTTCATGCATCGAGCCGTATGAATTTATGTACAAGAAGGCGGCTATCAACTCATCATCCACAAGAATTCTACTGGTCGACTCATCGAAGTTCGGCAAAATGCGTCCCTGCATGTTCTCAAATCTTTCAGATTTCGACATGGTAATTACAGACAGCGATATAGGCGGAAACTGGATTAGCCTCTTTGAGCAAAGCAATCTGAAGTACATAATCGTCTGATGCGTGCTATTATCTGTTTTGCGCATCCTTAGCACCGCTTCATCTATTACAACAAGAATTCAACAGGCTCAGAGTCGGAATTTCGACTCTGAGCCTGCTATATCTTTGACCCGCAGGTGTTGGGTGTTCAAATTCTCTCGGGGTGGCATTTGCGCCTGTCAGGTCTTGCTTTCGGTCTTGGCGGTGTCCGTCCCGGCAAGAAGCTCGTCCGGTAATGTCATAAGCCCCTATCCACTCAAAGCCTTTGTCGTCTCCCAGAGAAAAGGCTAGGGACTGTCCGGGCGGCGAAGGGAGCTTTTCTCATGGATAAGCACCCTCGTTGTCGGACTGTCTTTCAGCTCGGCAATAAACAGCAGACTGCGGATTACCGCCGCCTGTTCGACAGCAACATCACCGTCAAGGGCATGAACCCCGCCTTCGTCGGCCCGTACCTGTTCAAGGCTGTCGAGGAGAACCACATGTACAAGGTGCCGCATATGCACACCCACGAGCAGATCCGCGCACGCCACAGACGCATCGAGTCCGACCTCGAGCGCGAGGAAGCGCTGCACGAGAAATACGCCCCGCTGCAGAAATACTGATCCGATTCCTTTCTTTTCGCAGCACCCCAAAAGCCCCGCCGGTTTTCCGGCGGGGCTTTCGCGATTTCTGTCCGATTTCTACCCCTGCTCACAGCTCCTGCAGCATGAGGGAAAACGCCTCCCGGAACGTGAGCCGGCTGCGCACGGTGAGCTGCACATCCAGCGCGCCGTCCACCGTGACGGCGTAGAGCGTCTGCGGCGGCAGATTCGTAAAGATGCACGACCGGTGCCTTGCGTCGAGCGTTGCGACCATGGTATTTTCGCGCGTCTCGCGCACCTGCCAGAGCCGCACCGTCACGGGCGCATCCGGCAGCGCATCCGCCGAGACGACGAGCCGCGCCGTTCCGGTCGCAAACACATGCTCGCCGACCTCCTCCGCCGTGCCGCTGACCTCACGCGCGACAAGATCGGTCGCACCGGCCGGGAGCGCGGCGGACACAGCGCCGCCCGGCTGGCCGAGGATCACGAAGGTCTTGCCGATGAACACAAGAAGCACGGCCAGCAGCACGCCCAGCACCGCGCAGAGCGCGCGCAGGCAGCGCTTGCGGCGGCGCATTTTTCGCGCCAGAGCGCGTGCGATCCCGTCCGTACCGGGATCCTCCGCCGCGGGCGCAGCGGGCGTCAGGTCGCGCCGCAGCTGCGCATATTGCGCCCGGCAGGCCGGGCAGGCGTCCATGTGCGCCTCGAGCGCCGCACGGCTGTCGGCGCTGCAGCAGCCGTCCAGATAGAGCGGCAGCAGATCCGCCGCCATGCCGCAGGTAATCGGGTTCATGTCGATCCCTCCATTCGTTCGATGATTTTGTTTTTGGCGCGAAAGTACGTGACCTTCGCCCACGATTCGGACTTGCCGAAGATGTCCGCAATGTCGCGGAAGCTCAGCTCGCCGAGCGTGCGCAGCAAAAACACTTCCTTATACTGCGCGCCCAGCTCGTGCACGTAGCGGTAGATCTGCCGCGCCTGCTCGCGGTCAAGAAAGCGCTCGACGAAGTCAGTCTCCGCCGGCAGGGGCTCAAGCGCGTCCGCGCCGACCGTGCGCGCGCTGCGCCGGCAGTCCTTGAGGTATGCGTTCTTCGCAATGGCGCACAGCCACGTCTCAAGCTTGCTGTCGCCGCGAAACGAATCAAAATGGGTGTAGGCGCGGTAAAAGGTCTCCGCCGTGAGCTCTTCGGCGACGGCCGCATCTCCGCACAGGGAGCGCAGGTAACGGAACACGAACGGACTGTAGGTTGTAAATATGACGTCGAACGTGTCCATCCTTGCCCCTCCCATCTTGATGCTTTGTCTATAAGAGTCCACTGTGTGCAAAAGGTTACAGCGGATCTGCATTTTTCTTCTGCCGTGTCTGAAATCCCACGGCAGGGCCATTGTATCACAGCGGCGCGGAAAACGGCGCAGATATAGCAAAAGACCGCAGTCAAATGACTGCGGTCTTCTGTGTTGGCATTGACCTATCTTCCCGGTCCGTCTCCAGACAAGTATTGTCGGCACTGGTGAGCTTAACTTCCGTGTTCGGAATGGGAACGGGTGGACCCTCACCGTTAAAAACACCAACTATGGTAAATGACTTACGTCAAATACTACTATAAAATTGACCTCGTGTCAAGAGGAAATTCCCCGTTGGATGTGTACCACACATCCAACGGAGTGGTACACCATCAGGGACTCGAACCCTGGACACCCTGATTAAGAGTCAGGTGCTCTACCAGCTGAGCTAATGGTGCTCATAAAAATGGTGACCCGAGGGAGAGTCGAACTCCCGATTGGGGCGTGAGAGGCCCCCGTCTTGACCACTTGACCATCGGGCCACACAGGTTTCATCTGCACCTTCAAAACCGAACAGAGGATGAAGAATTCACAAGGCGGTTTGCCTGCAATACTCTTGTAGGTCAAGCCCTCGGGTTATTAGTATCGGTCAGCTCAATGCATTACTGCACTTACACTTCCGACCTATCAACGACATAGTCTCTGTCGTCCCTTACTCCTAATGGATGGGAGATCTTATCTTAGGGGGAGTTTCACACTTAGATGCTTTCAGCGTTTATCTCGTCCAGACGTAGCTACCCAGCTGTGCCGTTGGCACGACAACTGGTGCACCAGAGGTCTGTCCATCCCGGTCCTCTCGTACTAAGGACAGCTCCCTTCAAATCTCCTGCGCCCGCAACAGATAGGGACCGAACTGTCTCACGACGTTCTGAACCCAGCTCGCGTGCCGCTTTAATTGGCGAACAGCCAAACCCTTGGGACCGAATTCAGCCCCAGGATGCGATGAGCCGACATCGAGGTGCCAAACCTCCCCGTCGATGTGGACTCTTGGGGGAG